>Ga0137463_1000003_pt1 | contig 138520 bp, 96 predicted proteins | sample EasRivERMGT800_2_FD_102333 | JGI IMG/M metagenome (GOLD analysis project Ga0137463, IMG submission 102333) | Soil microbial communities from meander-bound floodplain in the East River, Colorado, USA - East River MetaG ERMGT800_2 | ecosystem: Environmental > Terrestrial > Soil > Floodplain ...
GGGCTCGGCTGAGAACCTGGACACCGGTGCTGCTCCCGCAGATATCGCCGGGCGGCGAGCAGAGTTTCGCGTTTCATTCGGTCGTTCTCGACCCCGATCGGATGGAAAATGACGAAGTCCTGTCGCGTGAGAACACGGGCGAACTGCTGCACTCGGGCACCGTTCCGGCGCGCGTTGAGCGCCCTGTGACCGGTTTCTTATCGGGCACGAATCACGATGACGAAAGCACCGGCGACCTGGCTTACAATCTGGCTGTCGCGGCGCGCGTTGGTCAGCGGCTCACTCGCAAACTGAGTTTTTTCGACGGCTTCGAACGGAGCCCGGACCAGTTCAGTCTCCAGACCCTGGATCAGTTGATCATTACCGACAGCGACCGGAATGACGATCCGGCCGGAATGATTGCCGTCCGGCGCTGGGTCCATGGCGGGGGTGCCCTGTGGGTGATGCTCGACCGCGTCGATCCGCAACAGCTCGAACGGATTCTGGGTGATGAATTCGCATGCCAGGTGGTCGACCGCGTGAGCCTGACCTCGGTGCGAATCGAATCGACCAATCGGACTCGCCCCAGCGAACCGGTCGAAGCGGAATACGAACAACCGGTCGATCTATTGCGAGTCGTGCTGGACGGTCGCGGATTTGACGTGGATTACACGGTCAATGGATGGCCGGCGGCATTCAGGAAATCGTTTGGCGCCGGACGGGTGCTGGTCACGACACTCGGCGCACGCGGCTGGATGCGGCCCAGACAGCCTGCCGACGATCTCGCACCTCGGCGAAGCCGGCAAGAACAGGTGGCGCCGCAGTTTGAACGGAATTGGGAACGTTGGAGTTCGTTCATGCTCCTGCCGCCGACGGCCGATCTGACGGCAACGTTTCTGGAGGTCTCGAATCGCAGTGATCGTGAGATTGTCGATTCACTGAACCGGCATTCTTCGGGATATGTGGGGTATTCAATCCCGCCGCGCTGGCTGATTGTGGGGTTGCTGCTGGGACTGGCGGGAGCGGTCGTTGTTGCAGGAGCCTGGCTGTGGCGACGGCAGTCACTCGAACATCTGGGATGGATCGGCCCCGGACTGGCGCTGACGGTGACGGTCGGTTTGCTGATCATCGGAGGGCGCAATCGCCATGCGATCTCGGCCATGACGGCCTCGGTCGATTTTGTGGAAGCGATTCCCGGTACCGACGATCTCAGCGCCCGCGGGACAATCACATCTTACACTCCCGAGTCCGGGCCGTTGACCATCAATTCGGCGTCCGGCGGTATGGTGCTGCCGGACATGGCGGGTCAGGAAGGCACGACCCGCCGGCTCGTGTGGTCGGATCTTGACGTCTGGAGCTGGCAGAATCTGACGCAATCCACTCCACAGCGAAGCGCCGGCTATATCCAATCACAGACTCTGCCAGAGCGCATCGAGGCGGCAGGCACGTTCGGTCCTGATGGGTTTTCGGGAAAACTCTCGGTCCCGGCAACGATTGCAGTTTCCGACGAAATCCTGGTGACTCGTACCGGTCAGGTGGGAGTCGCGCTCGCTGCCGATGGAACTTTTCAGGCGGGTGCTGACCACGTTCTGGCGAGAAATCAGTTCATCGATTCGTCGATCCTCAGCGACGAGCAGGATCGGCGTCAGCGGACCAGCCAAGCCGTGCTTGAAGAACTTCGCAAAGACGATTTGTCAGAACGGGCCTGGATTCTGTTGTGGACCGAAAGGAACCTTTCCAGATTCGAGTTCAGTCCCGAGCGACGCCTGCTGGGAACGTCGCTGTTGGCTGTGCCCCTCGTCATGAATCGTCCTCTGGTCGGTACGCAGGTGCGGATCCCGGCGCCGTTTCTGCCGTACCGCAACACGGTCATGCCTGACGGTCAACCGTCGTCGGCCCTGTGGAATCGTCGCAACCGGGTCTGGCACGAACACAGCGGTGCGGCGGGGATCTGGCTGAGTTTTCGACTGCCTCCGGAATTGGCTCCGGTCGAGTTGACCGGCGGCCGATTGGCCATTCAGGTGGCCGGTCCTCTGGGAAGGCTTGAAGTCCTGGGTTTGCGGAGGAGACCGGGAAACCGGGAACCCGGCGGCCTGGGAGGCGAAGCAGTTTCAGTTCGCCAGTGGGATGACCCGGTCGGCACGTTGACCGTTCCCCTGAACGATCCGGATGTGCTGCAGATCGGACCCGACGGAGACCTCGCATTTGGATTCTCGATTGCCGGCCCGCCGAAACCGGATCCGTCGGCAGAAGCCGCCGATACTGATGCGAAGGTCAGCTACTGGCGAATCGAAGACGTTTCACTGGAGCTGACCGGAAAAATCCTGGCGGTGGATGAGTCGCAGTCGGCGGCTGCACGGGGCGGTCGGGAGTAAGGCAACTGGTTGGCCAGCTTTGAGCAGGAAGGTCTCATGAATACCAACGGTCCGGTCGTGATTCTCGAGCATCTGACGAAGCGCTATGGGACATTCACAGCGCTCGATGACGTCTCACTGACGCTGAATTCCGGACAGATTTTTGGACTGATCGGTCCAAACGGGGCCGGAAAAACGACGACGATCAAGATCCTGGTGGGGCTCGTTCGCGCGACGCTGGGCAAGGCGAGCATTGCAGGGGCCGATTGTGTTCGCGACGCCCGCCGGATCAAGAGGCTGGTCGGCTACATGCCTGATCAATTCGGGTCGTTTGACAATATGCGGGTCTGGGAATATCTCGATTTCTTCGGCGCAGCGTTCGGGATTCCCCGACGACTTCGCGTCAAGCGAATCGCCGAGACCATGGAAACAACCGGGACGACGTACATGAAGGATCGGTTCGTCGAAAGCCTCAGCCATGGCATGCAGCAGCGGGTGGGAGTGGCCCGCACGCTGTTGCACGACCCGCTGGTGCTGATTCTCGACGAGCCCGCCAACGGTCTCGACCCGCAGGCGCGCATCGAGATGCGAAATCTCCTGCTGACGCTGGCGCAAATGGGCAAGACGCTGATTGTCACCAGTCACATTCTTCCTGATCTTTCGCGCATCTGCGATCTGGTCGGGATCCTGACCCACGGCCGCCTGCGCGCCTTCGGCACCGTCGACCAGATCAGCCGGCTTGTCAGCCAGCGCCGGACCTTTGAGGCCCATTTGACCGGCGCCGAGCAGGTGGCCCCCGCTGCCGCAATCATCCGCCAGGCGATCGAGCCTGCGTCGGAAGTCACCGAAGCCACAGATGAAGAAGTTGTGCGATTTCGTGCGGCGATTTCCGAGACCGATCTGGGGAATCTCCTGGTGCAACTCGTCCGGGCCGGAATTCCGGTGACGCAATTTCACGAAGTCCAGACCGATCTCGAGGAGGCCTATATGTCGTTCGCTTCCGGTTCAGGCGCGGCGTCAGCTCCGGCGCTGGCAGCGCAGGGAGCGGCGCATGGCTGATCCCATCATGCAGCGGGAACTTCTGTCGGTGTTCCGCACGCGACGGATGTTCTTGTTTCAATGCGGGCTGATCTGCATCTTCGCAGGGTTAGTGATCGTACGCTGGCCGAGCGACCAGCACGTCGCTCTGTCGGGGACGAGGTCGCAGGACGTATTTCGTCTGTTCGCATACGGCCTGTTGACGACGCAGCTTCTGCTCTTGCCGGTGTTTCCTGCGACAAACATTGTGGGAGAGAAAAATCGGGGGACGCTGGCGCTGTTGTTGAATACTCCGCTGGGCCCCTGGCGGATCTACATGGGTAAATTGCTGGCGGTCCTGGGAATCGCGGGCATCATCCTGGTCTTGAGCCTCCCGGCCGCCGCCGCCTGCTATGCCCTCGGAGGGCTGTCTCTGACGGGAGAATTTCCGCGAGCCTACGGGATTCTGGCCCTGACGGCTCTGGAATGCGCGGCCCTGGGATTGTGCGTCAGCAGCTTTTCAAATTCACTCGACGAGGCCGTCCGCTGGACCTATGGCCTGTTGCTGTTTGTCAGTGTGCTGTCGCTGGGGCCCCACCAGTTCTTTCAGGGTTCGGAAGGGACGCTGGCTGACCTGGGCGCCTGGCTGCGCTGCCTGTCCCCTTATGCGGCGATGATGTCGATCCTGGGTTCGGGGGACGTTGCCGGGCAGGGCTTACATTCCAGCGACAGCGTGGCCTGGCGATTTACCGTCAATTCATTGATCGTCGCGGCTGGCGCAGCGTTGGCAACCGTTGCTCGCTTGAATCACCGCATCTTCGACCGGTCCCGACCTCAGGGGAACATCAGCGATGACCAGCGGCTGGCGATCCGGATGCTGCGACGACTGATGTTCGTCGTCGATCCGCAGCGCCGTGGGCGAGGCATCGGCTGGCTGGTCAACCCGGTGATGATCAAGGAGTTTCGTTGCCGGCGGTTCGGACGTTTGCACTGGCTCTTGCGCCTGGTCGCCGCCTGCGCCATTCTTTCGTTAGCCCTGACGTATGCCACGACTCGGGGAACGTTGGACTGGGGAGTCGAAACGATCGGCGGAATTCTGGTCCTGATGCAGGTGGCGCTGCTGGTGTTGATTACTCCGAGTTTGTCTGCCGGGTTGATCAGCGGGGAGCGGGAATCGGGCGGCTGGACACTGCTGACGATGACGCCCCTGTCGGTGTATCGCATCCTGCTGGGAAAACTCATGAGCGTCGTGCTGACGCTGGCCCTCGTCATGTGCGCCACGCTGCCGGGGTATGTCGTCATGGTCTACATTGAACCGGGCCTGCGATTCCAGGTGCAGCGCGTCGTCATTTGTCTGGCAGCCACAGCGGGATTCGCAATGCTGCTGAGTGCTGCCGCAGGAAGTCTGTTTCGTCGAACGGCTCCGGCGACTGCCACGGCGTACGCGGCGCTGTTGTCGGTCTGCGCCGTACCGCTCCTCATCTGGATGGGCCGGAATGCGCCGTTTGGTCACGACACCGTGGAAACCGCCCTGTCGATCAATCCGATTGCCGCGGCCCTGTCGGTGATTCGCACTCCCGGCTTCCAGGAATACAATCTGCTGCCGGCAAACTGGTGGTTTCTGGGAATCAGTTCCTTCGTGTCGCTGCTGGTGCTGATTGCCCAGACACGACGCATTTCACGACCGCTGTAACCAGTGTGGACTGGCAACATGTTGGAATCAAGAAAGTCAGAAAGCCTCGCGAGACGGCCCGGTTCTCTGAAGAGAAATCCCGGTTGCGCGGTCGTGCGATCAACCCTGCCGCAGCCGGGATCTCCCGCTGCCGGCCGGGCTCGACCGGCATTACGAAGTCGGCGATCATGCTGCCGGTTGATGGGGTTTGTCGCGTCGTTAATGCTGGTGATGCAGATCCCGGCGGCCCGCGCCGAGATCCGCCCGACTTTTCTGATGGATCACGATCCGGAAATCGTCGTCCCCGAGGCGATCACGCGCTTCCCGCCGCGGCTTAAGACGCTTTGGCTGGAAGCCCTCGATCGGCCAGAAGCCGAAATGCAGCGGATGGCGGCCGGCGCAATCGCGCGCGGGCATTCGTTGGACATGTTTGATCTGAATGAGGCCGTACCGCGTCTTTTGAAAATCGTAGGAGCCGAAGGATCCCATCCTGTGGCCCGACTGGCCGCAGCCCGGGCCCTCGTCGAACTCGACGCCACGAGTTCAGCCCCGGAACTGGCCGACAGCGGGCGGCGCTTCGGGGCTGACCTCCGCCAGATCATCGAACCGGCGCTGGCGCGTTGGGATTATCGGCCGATCCACGAGGTGTGGAAGGCGCGGTTTACGACAGCTTACGTGCACCGCCGCGATTTGATCCTGGCGATTCGCTGCCTGGCGACTGCGCGCGACCAGGCGGCGACCGATGCTCTGCTGAGGATCGTCCACGATCCGGTCAATCCTGAAGATGTCCGCGTCGAGGCGGCTCGAGCCGCCGGACTCTTGCAGACGGCCGGGCTGGAAGTCAACGTCCGCCGACTTGTCGGTGAGGGAAGTCCGGCGTCGATGCTGGCCCGGCTGTGTGCAGTGCAACTTCTGCAACAGCACTCTGGCAACGAGGCTCAGCAACTGCTCACCGCTCTGGCCCTCGATTCGGAACCGGCTGTCGCGGCTTTGGCCTTGAATCGATTGCTGCAGATCGATCCGCATCTGGTCTTGCCGCTGGCCGAAGGCGCCATGCTGAACCGCGATCCCAAGGTGCGCCGGTGCGGCGCCGAAGCGTATGTCCGCGTGCCCGATCCGGAACGAGTCTCCGTCTTGAGCAGGCTGCTGGACGATCCGCATCCCGAGGTTCGCGGATTTGTGCGGGAATCGTTGTTTGTGCTGGCCCGCAGTCCCGAACTTGACGAATCAGTCCGGCGCTCGGCGATGCGGATCCTGGCCGGAGGCGCGTGGCGAGGTCTCGAACAGGCGGCCCTGTTGCTGGGGGCCCTCGACCACGAACCGTCTGCGCCCCGGATGATTGACCTGGTCGACTTCCCGCGGTCCGAGGTCGCGATCGCCGCCTCCTGGGCGCTGAAAACGCTGGCAGTCCGCGAGACGTTGCCTGCCCAATTGGCCATTGCGAATCGCTGGACCAGGGAGCGGATTGATCATCCCGGCGCAATCCCCGAACTCGACAAGCAGGCCGCCCATCTGCTGGAGTCGTTCGGTATGCTGAACTACTCCGAGGCAGAGCCGCTGCTGCGGCGATATATTCCGAAGGATCTCAAGATGGGTGAATTATCGCGGTCGGCTGCGATCTGGTCGCTGGGCCTCTTGCACAAAGGCGTGCCTGATGAATCGCTGGCCAGTCAGTTCACGGAACGAATATTGGATGCCGGGATTCCATCCGAAATGTTCACCGTGCAGATGATGTCAGTTGTTTCGATCGGGCGGATGAAGGCAGTTTCCCAATTGGCGGCTTTGCGCCAGAAATTCGGACCGGATATTTCGCCCAATAAGGGGGGATTGACGTATCGCTGGGCTCTCATCGAACTGACCGGCGAAGCGATTCCCGAGCCGGAGCCGCCGGTCGTCGGTCGTTCTGGCTGGTTCCTCGAACCGATCGACGGCAAGAATTGATGATCGTCCATGGCCGCATCGGAAGGGATCTTCGAAATTGATGCTTGCCGCAGAACTGTCTCCCGTGCTGGCCTTCGGCTTTGACGCTCCCGCGTTGCTGTGGTGGGGCCTGGCGCTGGGTGGGTTGCCGCTCGTCATCCACCTGCTCGGCCGGCGCAAGTACCGTGAGACGAACTGGGCGGCGATGCGCTTTCTTCTGGAGGCAGTGCGGAAGAATTCCCGGCGCTTGCGGATTGAGCAACTCGTGCTGCTGGCGGTCCGAACGCTGATCTTACTGCTGGTTGTCGCTGCCTTGTCGGGGCCCCGCGTCGCGGATCTCGGAGCGTTTCTGCGGCCACGGCAGCCGGCACACAAAATCATCGTGATCGATGCATCGCTGAGTATGGGACTTCAGATCGGCGAAGTCAGTTTGTTCCAGGAGGCGAAAGCGGTTGCCCGCCGGATTGTCGAGCGCGGACAGCCTGGAGACGTATTCAACCTGGTTCGGCTGTCGAATATTCCGCCGGCCGTCATGATCCCGACGCCGGCTTACGAGACCGGGCAGGTGATTGCGGAGATCGAGCAGATGCAGCTGCCCCATGGCCTGGGAGATCTGCCGGGTTGCCTCGCGCAGGTCGATTCCCTGTTGAAACTGGCGCGTGATGTCCCGCAGAAGGAGGTTTTTTTCATCAGCGATTTTCAGCGCGCCACATGGACGCCGGCGACGGCTGACGAGGCGGCTCAGCTGAAGCAGCGGCTGAGCGCAATCGATCAGGCCGGCCGGCTGGTCCTGGTCGACGTGGGCCAGGCCGATAAAGCGAATGTTGGCTTGACGGCGCTCGATGTGCTCGATGCATTCGTCACGACCGCGCGGCCTGCCCGGTTCCGGGCGGTATTGCGCAATTTTGGCGACGAACCGGTCACTGGTCGGTTACTCGAACTCGCCGTCGATGACCTGGTTGTCGATCAGAGATCCGTCGATCTGGCCCCCGGCGGTGAAGTCGTAGAGGATTTTTCGATTCCGCTGACGTCGGCAGGAGAGCGCCGGGTTCAGGCGCGGATCCAGTCGGACGCACTCCCCCTCGATGACCGGCGCTGGGCCATCGTCCCGGTCCGGGACCGGATCCGCGTACTGTGCGTTGACGGCGGTGGCTCCCGGTCGGCGGGCGGACGATCGACCGATTACCTGACACTGGCACTGGCACCGAGCGGTTCGGCGACACGTGCCACCGCGGGAGGCGCCGGTCGCAGCCAGATTGAGCCGACTGTCGTGAGTGAAGGCGAATTGCAGGCGATTGATCTGTCATTATTTGATTGCGTATTCTTCTGCAACGTCCGGCTGTTCACCGAACGGGAGTCACAGATCGTTGAGGCTTTTTTGCAAAGTGGCGGGGGCGTCGTGTGGTGCCTGGGAGACCACGTGTCGCCCGAGAATTACAATCAGGTGCTTTACCGGCAGGGGGCCGGTTGCCTGCCCGCCCACCTGGGGGATCGGCAGGGAGATGCCGGTCGGCGCGAGACCGTCTTCTCGTTCGATCCGCGCGATTATGCGCACCCGATCGTCAATCCGTTTCAGGGAAACCCTGACGCGGGACTGGAAACCACGCAGACGTACAACTACATCCGGGCCACATTGGCGCCGCAGAGTGCCGCGCGGGTCGTGCTCGCTTTCGATTCGGGAGATCCTGCGATTGTGGCCGGCGGCTTTGGACGGGCCAAGACGGTGCTTGTGACAACTTCCGTTGACGAACGGTGGGGAACCTGGCCGCTCTGGCCCAGCTTCCTGCCGCTCGTCCATGAAATCGTGCACTATGGCGTCTCGGGACGCTGGGGCGAACGCCAGCGGCTGGTGGGCGAATCGCTGACCGAAACACTGCCGGCGACTGCTGCCGATGTCGATGCGGCCGTCGTCACGCCCGATGGCCAGATGCAGACAACGCGAATCCAGCCTGGCGAAGAGACGAGCAGCTTCGTGTACGATGTCACGCCGGTCGAGGGAGTTTACGAAGTCAGCTTTGCCCACCCGGTTTCGCGGACACAATTATTTGCGGTCAACGTTGATCCTCGGGAAAGCAATCTCGCGAGAATTGACCGCGAGGAACTGGCTGGCGAGTTGCTGGCCGGTGTCGAATTCGCATACGAGACCGATTCCAGCGGCGATGAGTCAACTCTGGGGGCAGCCGCAGACGCCGGCCGCGATGTGAGACTGGCGCGCTGGCTGCTGTATGCGCTGCTGTATCTGGTCTTCACCGAACAATTGCTCGCCTGGGACTTCCAAACAGGGCTGTGGCTTCTGTGTCCGCTCGTGCCGGTGGCCACGCGAATTTTCAGCCGGCCGTAGTGCGAGCTCGGTGGTCTTACACCTTCAAAAGCCCGTCAACGGCCGACAGCAGTTCGCCCATTTCAAAGGGCTTCTTCAGGAATGCGTCGGCCCCTTTGGCCCGGGCGATTTCTTCGTGCCGCGGTTCTTCGTTGGCGGTCACGACGACAATCCGGGGACCGTTTGGACCGCGGTGGCCGATGTGGTCGAGCACGCCGAAACCGCTGCGGCGCGGCATCATCACGTCGAGCACGACGAGATCGGGCGAGTCGCATTCGGCGCGGCGCAAGCCTTCGCTTCCGTCGCACGCGGTCGAAACGTCATAGCCATGCTCTTCCAGCATCGTCTGCATGGCTGCCAGAAACTGCGTGTCGTCTTCCACGACAAGCACACGGAGATTCTTTCGATCGTCCATAGTGGGGCCTCCTGACAACGGTAGTTCATCAGTGCAGCGCGGCGTTGAAAAATCGCAACGCGCGGGGGCAGATCCCTCTGACGACCGTCGTGGTCGTACCGGCCCGCAGGAAGACGCCGCGCATTGTACCATTGACGGTCTTGCCGGGGAAATCGATTTTGCGGGAGGTTTTCCAAATCGGTCCGCGGTCTGCTAAACTGGCCGTTTTGTCCACCGGAGTGCAAAGGAAGCAAATTATTGTGTCTGCAACGGCTGTGATCGGGCTTCAATGGGGCGACGAAGCGAAAGGGAAGATCGTCCATATTCTGGCTGACGAGCACGACATCGTCGTCCGTTATCAGGGGGGAAATAACGCCGGACACACCGTCGTCTGCGAAGGGCAGACGTACAAACTTTCGCTCCTGCCGGTCGGGATGCTGCGGCCGGGAGTGGTATCGGTCATCGCCACCGGAACGGTGATCAACCCCCAGGTGCTCCTGGCGGAAATCGACCAGCTCCGCTCGCGCAACATTCCGGTCGGCGAGAATCTGCTGATCAGCGACCGCGCGCACGTGATCCTCCCGTATCACGTTGCCGAAGACGCCGTGCTCGAAGACAACCGCGGCGAGAGCGCCATCGGCACGACCCGCCGCGGGATCGGCACCTGTTATCGCGACAAAGCCGGCCGGGCACACGCCATCCGCATGGGCGATCTGTATCACGTCGAATCGTTCCAGTCGCGCCTGCGCGAGATCATCGCCCAGAAGAATTCCTACCTGCGGGCCTTGTGCCCCGCCTATGAGCCGCTCGATGCGTCGAAGGTCGCAGAGGAATACCTCGGTTACGCGCGGTTGCTGAAACCGCACGTCACCAACACCACGAGCTTTCTGCACAAATCTCTGGCGGCGGGCAAGAAGCTGCTGTTCGAAGGAGCGCAGGGGAGTCTGCTCGATCTCGATCACGGGACGTTCCCCTACGTCACCAGTTCCAATTCGGGTTCCGGCATCCACACCGGCAGCGGCGTTTCGGAACGGCACATTTCCCGGATGATCGGCGTCGTGAAATCGTATACGACCCGGGTCGGCGGCGGGTCGTTCCCCACCGAATTGAATAACGAAATCGGCCAGCATATCCGCGAGGTGGGCCGCGAATTCGGCACCGTCACCGGCCGGCCCCGGCGCTGCGGCTGGTTCGATGCGGTGGCCTGCGGTCACGGGGCACTCATCAGCGGTGTCGATTGCATTGCCGTCACGCTGCTCGACGTTTTGAGCCAGCTCGATCAGATTCAGGTGTGCACCGCTTACGAGATCGACGGCGAACGCACGACCGATTTTCCCTCGCACGTCGAAGACCTGGCGCGGGCCCGCGCGGTCTACAAAACGCTGCCCGGCTGGAAGCAGGATATTTCTCACATCCGCAAGCTGGCGGACTTTCCCCGGGAGGCCCGGGCCTATCTCGACACTCTGGCGGAATTGATCGGCCAGCCGGTGCAGATCGTTTCCGTCGGTCCCGATCGCGTGCAGACGATTTTTTGCGACAGAGCTTAGGCCCTGGCGTGAGGCCTGTGCAACATGCCTCTGAACCAGACGATCCAGCGTCCGACCGCGGCCACACGGCTCGCCTTGCGGTTCATCATCGTATCGGCCGGTGTCTATGTCACCGCCGGTGCTCTGGCGCTGGCTCTGATTCAATTCCTCCCGGCCCATGTGACGCCGGGAAAAATTGTTTTTCCTCGGGCGCTCGGTCTGACGACGCTGCTCCTGGCGCTGGGGAGTGGCGGACTGCACCGGGCCGTCGCCTGTGTCCGGCGTGAGCGACAGATTCCGTTCAGGCGCAGCCTGCTATTTGCGCTGGTTACGGGAACACTGTTCGTCGGCATCCAGAGTTACGGGCTGAGCTGTCTCTTTCAGAATCAGCTTGCAGATGACGTTCAGACGGGCTCCAATGCATTCGTTGCCATCATGGTGGCCCTGCACGCCATGCACTTTGGCCTGGCCCTCATGTTTCTCGTGTGGGTGACGCTCGGCGCCCTGGCCGACCGATACGATCACGAATATTTCTGGGGAGTATCGCTGTGCGCCTGGTTCTGGCATGCTCTGGGGATTGTCTGGGTCTGCATTCTGATCGTGTTTGTCATCTCCACGGGAACCGCGAGGGACATGGGACGGCTGGACTCCGCCCCGACGCGGGGCCTGGCGAGGCCACCATTGCGATCTTCTGTGCCGATCGGTGATTTGATACATTTCGAGTCGGCCGTCCTCCCACAATGAATGTCATGACTGTAGGGTGGACTTCAGTCCACCCGAAGTGTTGTAGCAGAGGGATCGAAATCTTATCGACCCGTCATCTCGGGTGGACTGAAGTCCACCCTACATACATGAACCACCTTGCGCAGAGCGAACGCATGCGAAGTACGATCCGCCTGGGGCTTGTGTTGCTGCTGCTGGCCGGCGGCGGTGCCGCGGCCTTCGTCCCGCCCGGCCCGGTTGCCGCCGAACCTCGCGAAAAAACTAAATCGTCTGCCGAGAAGACCAGCCTCAAACCGGGCGAGATCGATCTCGAGAAGAGCCGCGTTTACGTCCGTGTCGGCAAGGTGCGGCTGGGGCACGAACACGCGGTTGCAGGGGAGATCAAATCCGGCAAGCTCGATTTGACGGCCGAAAAGAACATCGGCGAGATCGAGTTCGACATGGCCAGCTTCACCGCCGATTCCGATGAAGCACGCAAGTATGTCGAGCTCAAGGGATCGATTGCCGAGTCCACACGGGAAAAGGTCACCGACATGATGCGGGGGGAAGACGTGCTCGACATCGAAAATTTCCCGACGGCGAAATTCAAGATCAAGTCGGCGATTGTCCATGCCGAACGGGGTGGCGATCGTTCCTACGAGTTGCAGGGAGAGTTCACTTTCCGCGGGAAGACGCGTCCCTTGATCCTCAAGGGCGTGAAATCGGAGCAGAAAGAGGGCAACCTCCTGCGCCTCAAATGCGAATTTGTGATTCTGCAATCCGACTTCGGGATCACTCCTTACAAGGCCGCATTGGGAACCGTGGGGGTGACCGACGAATTAAAAATCTGGGGCGATCTCTGGATCGCGGCGCCGATCGCTGCAACAAAGTGATCAGCCCTCGCTATGTGCGTGTTCTGTCTGCGTGAGCGTCGACGTTCCTGCAACTCGAAAAACCGGCCGGTCTCATGATCTCCTGTCCCACCGTGTCCAAGCGAGAAATCCGGTTTCACTACAATCTGTCGACGCTCTTTTATCGACTGTTGTGGGGGCGCCACATCCACCATGGTTTGTGGGAAGCCGAGGAACCGGCCGCGGTTGCCGTCCAGCGCCTGACCGAGACGCTCGCCCGCGAGGCAGGCATCAGCGGCGCCGACCGGGTGGCCGACATCGGCTGCGGCATGGGAGGCTCCTCGATTCATCTGGCGCGCGAAATGGGATGCAGGGTGACCGGCGTCACGATCAGTGCCGTTCAGAGGATGTGGGCGAAAACGTCGGCCCGCTGGCAGGGAGTGGCCCGGAATGCCGAGTTCCTGTGCGCCGATGCCGAGCAGGTCGCCTTCGACGACGCGTCGTTCGACGTCGTCTGGAGCGTCGAGTGTACCGAGCACCTGTTCGACAAACCGGCCTTCTTCAGCAAAGCCGCCCGCTGGCTCAAACCGGGGGGCCGGCTGGCGATCTGTGCCTGGCTGGCCGGTGACGAGCCACTCGACGAAACGGCAACGAAAAAAGTGTACGATGTCTGTGAAGGTTTTCTGTGCCCGTCGCTGGGTAGCCGGGATGACTACGCGGCTTGGATTCAAGGTGCCGGCCTGGTTCTCGATCGCGATTTCGACTGGACCGAGCGGGTCACCCGAACGTGGGAACTTTGTGAAGAGCGAGTCAAAAAATCAGGCGTGCGCTGGCTGGCACGCGCCCTCGATCGTGAGACCCTCCTGTTTCTCGATCGCTTTCGAACGATTCTCGAAGCCTACAAGACGCGCGCCATGAAATACGGTTGCTTCATCGCACATAAGCCGGCTGAAACGGCAAATTGACCTGGTCGAGGCGGCGCATGCGTCGAGTCATCGGAATCTCCATCGGATTGCTGGTTCATGCCGTGTTCTTCGGTATGGTCTGGTACCTGTTCTGGTTCCTGAAAGGAGACTGGTCGACCGCCCCGGCCGGCGGGCTCTGGCTCGATCTGGCCCTGACGCTCCAGTTTGTCGTCGTCCACAGCCTGCTCTTGTATCCGACAATCCGCGAACGCCTGATGGAATGGATCTCGCCGGCGTTCTACGGGTTGTTTTTCTGCGTTTCGACGATCGTGGGCCTCGCTGTCACCATGGCATACTGGCACACGAGTGCCAGCGTCTGGTGGGAACTGACCGGTCCCGCACGGCTCGCGATGGACGCCGGCTTCTACGGCTCGTGGATCCTGCTGTTTTACAGCTTCTTTCTCAACGGCATCGGTTACCAGACCGGCTTTACTCCCTGGTGGCACTGGCTGCGCGGTCGCGACGTTCCGCCGCGCGTCTTCAATCCGCGCGGCGTCTTTCGGATGATGCGTCATCCCTCTTATCTCGCCTTCATGGGACTGGTCTGGTTTACGCCGGTGATGACGCCCGACCGCGCAATTCTGATCGCCGTCTGGACGGTGTATGTCTTTATCGGCAGCTATCTGAAAGACCGGCGGCTGCTCCATTACCTCGGAGAACCGTATCGCCGCTACATGGCCGAGGTCCCCGGCTATCCGGGGTTACCCGGGCCGCTTGGCAGGATCACCCTTCCCGATCCCGCCAGCGTACCGACGATGAACTGCGCGTAGTGGTCCGACTATCCAAAAAAGTCATGCCCCGGCGACGACCTCCGAGAAATCTTTCTCCCCTCGCCCGCGAGGCAAAGGTATCTACGCATCGCAATTTGACAAACATCGCCCTGGCGCGCCGATGAAATCGGTACCCCTTGGCCGAAGACATGGGTCGAGGTCAGATCGTTTAACCCGGAGCCAACGGCGACGCCCTTTCACACTGGGGCCTCGCCGTTGGCTCGGGGTTAAACAAGGTTTCTCTCTGTAAGATTTTAGGTGAACCAATGTGCCTGTCTGGGAATGTGTAGATGCCAATGCCTGCGAGGGGAGAGGGGAACATGAATTGCGAATGCCGAGTGAGGATCACTTTCTTCCGTGGATAGACCACCAGCGGTAGCATGATTGCCGACGCGCCTGGCCCTTGCTACTCGCTCACGGCTCGGCCGGCGGCAGCGCCGGGAAGGAATCCGGCGGCCGGTTCACCCTGCGGATGATGGGATTGGCGGCGCTCGGGAAGAGTGAAACCGCCTGCTGCACCAGGCGAGCCAGGATCGGGTGCCGCGACGCGAACGCAAACAGGCGCGACCACCGCTGCCGGCGGAAGACAACCTTTCGCAGCGCCGCGAGCCATTCGCTTTCGAGACGCTCCTCCCAGCTCGCAAGTCCGCGGAGGACGAACGGCGTCACTGCGATTGCGGCCGCAAATGCCCAGGCGATCCCTTCCCCGGTGAACGGTTCCACATAACCGGCCGCGTCTCCGAGAACAAACACACGGCGATCGGCCGGGCGCCTGGTCCGCCGCGTGAGCGCGATGGTGCCATGCCATTCGGCATCGGCGAGCGCAGCAATCGGGGCCAATCCGGCCTCGCGGATCAGCCCGCCGACCGCCTCGGGAACACTTCCCGCGCCGCGGACATATTCGGGAAGCAGCGCGCCGGCAATGTTGAGCTGACTCTCTTCGACCCGCACCAGCCCCACATATCCTGGCCGGCCGACCGCCATGTAGACGGTTCCGCACTCGTAGCTCGCGGGAAAGGTGGCCAGGTGCCCTCCCACGCCAATCCGCGAATCCGGCGAAACCTGACTGGCAAATTGCTCGTGGTCGCGCAAGCTGGCGTGTGCCAGGCCGTCGGCGGCCAACACGACCCGCGCCCGCACTTCAAGGGGCGCGGCATCACGATGCCGCAGCGCGATCGTGCGACATTCTTGTTCTCCCTCACACGAAAGGACTCCGAGAGAGGCGCTCGTTTCCGGCAGGAATTCTGTCCCCGCGCTGACTGCCACCCGAACCAGTTCCGCGTCGAAGCGCTTTCGCGAGACGGCGACCCCTTCCGGCAACGGGACTGAAACTTTCCTTCCGTAAACGCGAACGTCGAACCGATTCAGCGGAACTCCCCCCAGACCGGTCACCAGCTCGTTGAGACCGGCTCCCCGCAAAATGGAAAGGGCCTGTCCGTTAAGGCAGGCGCCGCACACTTTCCCCCGCGGGAACGATTTGCTGTCCACCAGCAGCACTCGTTTCCCGGCGAGCGCCAGCTGCCGGGCAGCGAGCGTTCCCGCCGGACCGGCCCCGATCACGAGAACGTCCCACAGTGTGCCCGCCGCAGTTTCCAGATCGACCGTCGGCGCAATCACACCGGTTTTCTCCAGACGAGCAGAAAGCGCTGCGGAAAGTATCGGCTGATCGTCACGCCCGCCAGTCCGGCGCGCGAGGCAATTGCCCTCGCTTCGGCGATCGTAAACGCCGCCGCCACCGAAAGCGGTCCGTCGACATGCACGATCGGCGAACGGGTGAGCGCCTGGCAGGCGACGACAGCCAGGAGATACGCCAGGCGACTTCGCCGCAGGTCGCTGGCGACCACCATGCGCGTGGCCGCCTGCCCCATGGAGCGCAACATCTGCCCGGCTTCTGAATCGGCGAGGTGATGCAGAAACAGGGAGCAGGTGACGACGTCGTAGCCGTCGGGGAGTGCCGACTCGAGCGCATTGTGCTCGAAGAAACCGACGGGCAGCGCCGCCGCTGTCGCTGCTGAGCGCGCGTGTTCGATGGCCACGGAGTTAATATCGCAGCCGTCAACCTGCACGCTGATCCCTTCACGGGCCGCCCGCCGCGCCAGTCCCAGGGCGACGTCCCCGCCCCCGCTGGCCACATCCAGGATCCGCAAAGGGCGGGAAAGATCTGAAGTGCGGGCCAGTTTGCGGATCGGTTTCCAGATCATCGCGCTGGTGCGGCTGATCCAGTTGATCCGTTGCAGCCCCCGCAGGGCCTGGGCGTGTGCGCGTTCATCGAGCCCCGGCTGATCCATCAGCTCCGGCTGCCGATTCCGCTGCCCCAGTGTTGCAAATCCCGCTGACACGATCATCCTCCTGCGCGAACCACTCCGCTGAAAGTACTGCCTTCAGAAAGATGGTTCAATTGCGAAATCGGCCCGGCCGCCGTGCGATTCATTTCGCCTCTGACGGCATAGCTATCTACACAAGTAAAAACTGCGGTTCCGAAATTAATTCCTTCCCCCTCGATGGGGGAAGGTCAGGATGGGGGTGGCAAGAGTCAATGGACGCTCGCCCCCCCCCAGCCCGACCCTCCCCCACGGAGTGGGGAGGGAGAATTCTTATTTCAGCTCCATCTGCTTGTTACACTCGCGCGCCGTCGAGATTTCAGTTGGCCGGCGGTCGCGTCAGGAAGGGCGAGCGTCAACCGTGGCCATCGCAGCTCTGGTTCTGGCCAGGGCCATCGCCAGGGCCATTGCCGCCAGGCATCCGGCTGACGCTGGGAGAAAAGCCCAGCGGTAAGAATGCAGCGTATCCCACACTCCACCAGCGAGCATCGGGCCGAGAACTCCTCCGACGCCATACGCGGTAAAGACCAGACCATAGTTGGCGCCCAGGTTTTTCGTTCCGAAATACTCAGCCGTCAGCAGCGGGAACAGCGCCAGATTTCCACCAAAATGGAAACCGACCCAGCAGGCGGCAACTTCCAGCGTCCAGACCTGCGAGCCGAGTTCGATCAGCGCCACGACCATCAGGGCCTGGAGCAGCGAAATTGCGACGAGAGTGCGCCGGGCTCCCAGCCGCTGCGATACTGAGCCCCAGACGATTCGTCCGAGCGCGTTGAAAATTGCGAGCAAAGCCAACGCTCCGTCTGCCTCGGCGTCCGACAGTCCCCCTTCGCGAACACCAAAGTCCTTGAGCGAACCGATCACCATCAGGCCGCAACTCGACGCGCAGGCGAACGCCAGCCACAGCATCCAGAAGCTGGATGTGCGCAAGGTCTCGCTCTGAGAAAAATCGCGCGACGGCGGTCGTGCCGATCCGCTGGCGGCCGGCGGTTGCCAGCCCTCCGGCTTCCACCAGGCCGGAGGATTGCGCAACAGCAGCGATCCCGTCGTAATGAACAGGGCAAAGATCGCGGCGTAGATCAGAAATGTGCCGGGAACACCATCGGCCGCGAGCAGGCCACCCCAGGCCCCGGCCAACTTGATGAACAGGTACGCTCCGCCGCCGAAGCCGGCGACAGCCAGTCCGGTGATCACCCCTTTCAGATCGGGAAACCATTTGACAGACGCAGCGATCGGGCAGACGTATCCCATGCCAATACCAGTCCCGCCGATCACGCCGATCGCGAAGATCACGGCTGCGAACGACGGGCCTGCCAGCGATGCAATCGCGTATCCGCTGGCCAGAACGAGACCTCCCGTGAGTGCCACGACCCTCGGACCGACGCGATCCTGCCAGCGCCCGGCGAAGATCATCACGATCGAAAAAATCATCAATCCCGTCGAGAAGACCGCCTGCGCCTGCTTGCCGCTGAAACCGTAATGGTGCCGCGCCCAGACCGCGTCAGAAACTTGAATGCGGGCGGGGACATCTTCTTTCAGAAACCGGTCGAGTTCGGCCTTCGCAGCGTCTCGTTCCGAGGCATGGGCCTCGGCCAGGCGCTTTTTGCGCGCCTTGTAGTCGTCAGAGAGTGCCTTGTGCGCCGCCGGATCGACCCCGAGCAGTTTGGGAGACAGGCTCACCACGAGCTCCGAACGAGTTGCTTTCAGACTGGGAACAAAGGCGCCCCAACCGTAGATGGCACCGAGACACGGCTGGACGAGCAGTGCTCCCAGCACGATCAACCAGCGGCTGCGATTCATTGCCACGAGTTCCTGCTTCCACCACGGTTCCCCGCGCAGGCACAGGCATAATGCCCATCACCAATCTGGCGTGGCGCTCCGATGGTCGAGCGATTCTGGCGTTTCAGCAGGGCGGACGCAATGCTTCCAGCCGAATCAGATGATTTACGCCGGCGCGTTTCAGCAAGGCCTTCGTTTGCGCCCGTTGGGGGTCTCGTAAAGTAGTCATCTCGCTCCGCGAGATGGTCTGCGGGCTATCCCCGCCGGAAAATCCCGTGTGCCAAAAACCGCCCTCCCGAGCCAGCGCCGAAACTTTCGCAGAGTGATCCGTGCCAGAACTCGACGACTTCCGCTGCTCGGACGACGGCCGCGCGCTCCATGCCCGGTGACCATCTCGGAGGACCGAGATGACTACAATACGGCATCTCGCGCCGCGAGATGGTCGGGCTGCTATTCCACCGGGCAATTTCGTTTGCGACGTACCGGCCGGTTATTCTGCAAGGGCCATCCCCGCTTAACGGATGCCTCCCGACGACCCCGTGTGCCCATTCGTTGTGTTAAGATTGAATCATGCATTACGATGCATTGTGGATCGCGAAGCCAATTGCTTCACGGACTGCGACGGCGGCAAATGGAAGACTCTGAACTGGTGAAATGCCTCTTCATCAAGTGACTTCTGATTCAGGCTCGGCGGATCGAACCGCGGCAGTTCGCGGCCGGCTGGCTGCGCGCGTGATCGTTGCAGTCGGTTTGATCCTGTCGCTTCACGAATCGCACGTTTTCGCCGAGGAAATTCCCGATTTCGATAAGCAAATCGCTCCGATTCTCCAAGCGAAATGCTGGAAGTGCCATGGGGAAAAGGAACGCAAAGGGGAACTCGATCTCCGCTCGCTGGCGGCACTCCTCAAGGGGGGCGAATCGGGGCCGTCGATTGTTCCCAAAGACGCCGAGAAAAGTCTGCTCTTCGAAAAAGTCGCCGAGGGAGAAATGCCCCCCGGCAAGAAGGATCGCCTGACCGATGCCGAACTGACTACGATCAGGCGCTGGATCGATTCCGGCGCTCCCGGAAAAGCCGAAGCGCCCGCGGCGGAAGAAGTGACGCAGCACGACGTGATTCCGATCCTGATGCGGCGCTGCACGGTCTGCCACGGGGCGCGGAGGCAGGAAGGAACTCTCGATCTGCGGACGAAGGCCTCGATGTTGCGCGGCGGCAAGAAGGGCCCGGCGATCGTCCCGGGCGATCCCGAAAAGAGCCTGCTCATTCGCAGGATCCACGCCGAAGAAATGCCCCCGCTCACAAGCCTGATCGAAGTCAGCATTAAGCCGATCGAACCGGGGGAAACCGCGATCGTTTCCCGCTGGATTGCCCGCGGCGCGCCGGAAGTGGAGATTGCTCCCGACGTCGCCACGACGGATCCTGATCCGCTCGTGTCGGCTGCCGATCGTGATTTCTGGTCGTTCAAGCCGCCGCAGCCAGTTACTCGTCCCGCCGTCCGGTACGCTGGCCGGGTCCGCAATGGGGTCGACAATTTCATTCTCGCCCGGCTCGAACAGCGCGGCTTGACGTTGTCCGATGACGCCGATCGGACCACGCTTTTGCGCCGCGTTACGTTCGATCTCACCGGCCTCCCGCCCGAGCCGGATGAACTCCAGGCATTTCTCGCAGATCACCGTCCCGACGCCTACGAGCGCGCCGTCGAAAAACTGCTCGCCTCGCCCCGCTACGGCGAGCGCTGGGGGCGCAACTGGCTCGATCTGGCAGGATATGCCGACTCGGAAGGAAAGCGCGAGCAGGACATTCCCCGGCACTCAGCCTGGCGCTACCGCGATTACGTCATCGGCGCGTTCAATGGCGACAAGCCATACGACCGCTTCCTGCTCGAACAGATCGCCGGTGACGAACTGGCCGACTACGAAAACGCGCCAGAAATTACCCCTGAACTCTACGACAACCTGGTCGCGACCGGCTTCTTGCGAATGGCGCCCGATCCCACCTGGTTCAATCTCACGAATTTCATCCCGGACCGGCTCGACGTCATCGCCGACGAAATCGACGTGTTCAGCGCCACCGTGCTGGGGCTCACAATGAAGTGCGCCCGCTGCCACAGCCACAAGTTCGATCCGATTCCGCATCGCGACTACTTTCGGCTGGTCGACATTTTCAAAGGGGCCTTCGACGAGCACGACTGGATGAAGACCAACTGGCACTCTGGCCTCAGCATGGGTGAGCGAAACGACCGCGACCTGCCGATTGTCACCACTTCCGAGCGGCGGAGTCTGGACGAGCACAACGCCCGTCTCCAGACCGAGATCAAGGCGCAGCAGGCCACCGTAGAAGAGCAGGTGCAGCTTCTCACGAAGAAATATCAGACCGAACGGCTGATGCAGGTCCCCGAGGCGTTACGTGCCGACGTCGAAAAGATGTTGGCCATCCCGGCCGACAAGCGGGACACCGTCCAGATCTATCTTGCCGAAAAGTTCGAAAAGAGCGTGCGGGTCAACCGCGACGAACTGCTCAAGCTCGACGCGGGCTTCAAACAGCTCAGCGAGGAAACCGCAAAGCGGGTGGTGGCACTCGAAGCACAGAAACTGGCAGAACCGAAGATCCGCGCGCTGTGGGATCGCGGCGCCCCTTCTGCGACTTACATGTATCGGCGGGGAGACTATCTGAGCCCGGGACGCCTGGTCGGACCGGGAGTTCCGTCGGTCCTCACCGACGGGAAAACTCCCTTCGTCGTCGAGCCCCCCTGGCCCGGCGCCAAGAAAACCGGCCGCCGCCTGGCGCTGGCCCGCTGGCTGACGCGTCCGGACCATCCTCTGACGGCCCGCGTCATGGTCAACCGCATCTGGAAACATCACTTCGGGACGGGTCTCGTCAAAACGCTCGACAACTTCGGCAAAACGGGAACGCCGCCGACGCATCCAGAACTGCTCGACTGGCTAGCCGGCGAGTTTGTTCGCAGCGGCTGGAGCATCAAGGGACTGCACCGGTTGCTCGTGACCAGTTCGACGTATCGCCAGAACTCGACTGTCGATCGCGATCGGGAGATGGCCGATCCCGACAACGCGCTCTACTCGCGCATGCCACTGTCGCGGCTGACCGCCGACCAATTATACGACGCACTGTTACTCGTCGCCGGCCGACTGGACGAGACGCGCTTTGGCCCGGGCGACCCGGTCGACGTACGCCCGGACGGATTGGTCGTTCCGCGGCGGACCGCGCGTGGCTGGCGGCGTAGCGTCTACGTGCAGCAGCAGCGAAAGGTTGTTGTGACCGGGCTCGAAAGTTTTGATTTTCCGCTGATGAATCCCAATTGCAGCGAGCGGCGCGATTCGACAGTCGTGCTTCAGGCCCTGCACCTCATGAACAACGGAATGATTTCGGAGCTTGCCGATTCGTTCGCCCGTCGGATCGAGGCCGATGCGGGACTGGAGCCGGCGCGCCAGATTGCCAGGGTGCATGTCGTGGCGCTCGGACGCGCGCCGGATGCCGGGGAACTGGAGCTGGGCCAGTCGACGTTGGCGCGGTTGACAGAGCGTTGGGCGGCGCAGCCTGCGGGGGGAGGCCAGCCGGACCGCACGGCGGCCGCTCACCAGGCGCTGGCGACCTATTGTCATGCGATTCTCAACTCGGCGGAGTTCCTGTATGTCGATTGAAATCGGGACGGCCGGCCAGTCCGCGAACAGGCGCCGCAGTTTCTTCGGCCAGGTTGCCGGGGGACTCTACGGGACGGCGCTGGCATCGCTCCTGTCGCGTGACTTGTATGGAGCTGAAACCGGCCACGCACAGCCCGCGTTTGACCTGCGTCCCCGCCAACCGCATTTTGAGCCCAAAGCCCGGGCCGTGATTCATCTGTTCATGAACGGCGGGCCGAGCCAGATGGACCTGCTCGACCCTAAGCCAATGCTCGAGAAGTTACATGGCACGCAGCATTTCAACCAGATCGCCGGCGAAATTGAAAACGTCAAAGATGCCGGCTCGATTATGCGCTGTCCTTACAAGTTCGCGCAATACGGCCAGTCGGGGATGTGGGTATCGGACGTGATGCCGCACCTGGCAAAGCAGGTGGACGACCTGGCCCTGATCCGTTCGATGTACACGACGAACCTGACGCACGAACCGGCCATCTATCTGATTCACTCCGGAAAAATGGGACCGGGGCGCCCGGCGATCGGCTCCTGGGTCGTGTATGGATTGGGGAGCGAAAACCAGAACCTGCCGGCGTACGTCGTGCTCGATGATCCGCTGGGCTTACCGATCAACGGTGTCGAGAACTGGCAGTCGGGTTTTCTGCCGCCGGTCTTTCAGGGAACGCGGTTTAAGTCGACCGGTTCGCCGGTCCTCAACCTGCAGGCGGAAGTCGAGCGCCCCGCCGAAATTGTGGCGCTCGAACGGGATCTCCTGGCGCGGCTGGATGCGGTGCACAAAAACAAACGCCCCGGTAATCCGAAACTCGACGCCCGCATCGCCAGCTATGAGCTTGCGGGGCGGATGCAACTGGCGGCGACCGATGCGCTCGATTTCGGTCAGGAAACACAGGCGACGCTCGAAATGTACGGCATCGGCAAGGAGCCGACCGATTCGTACGGCCGGCGCTGCCTGATCGCCCGCCGCCTGATCGAGCGCGGCGTGAGGTTCGTGCAGCTCTTCATCAATGCCCAGATCTGGGACAACCACACCGGCCTGGCGGCTGATCTCAAAACGGCCTGCGACCGGACCGATCAGCCGGTCGCCGCGCTCCTGAAAGATCTGAAGCAGCGCGGCCTCATGGAAAGCACGCTCGTCGTCTGGGGGGGAGAGTTTGGACGATTGCCGATCGCCCAGTTGCCCAAGGACAAGAACGAGAAAAACGCGGGGCGCGACCACAACAAAAATGCCTTCTGTTCCTGGTTCGCTGGCGCGGGGATCAAGGCCGGCACGGTCCACGGCGCCACCGACGAACTGGGGTTTGCCTCGGTGGAGAACAAAGTCAGCGTTCCCGACTGGCACGCGACGATCCTGCACCTGCTCGGGTTCCACCACGAAGAACTGTTCATCGAACAGCACGGTCTGAAGGAGCGGTTAACCGGGGTCAACCCGGCGCGGGTTGTGAGTGAAGTGCTGGCGTAATGGGGTGGCCCGTCAGCGCCGGGCCGACGGGTCGCGAAGCGACAAGATTCGGCGCCATCCGCAGTCACTTCAAAAAATGTTCCGACGCGCCGAATCGACTTGGATCGGAACGTCACCCAGCCAATTGAACCCGCACGATGTCGAATCTTGTCGCTGCGGGACCCGCCCGGACCACCGCTCCTCGCGGCGGTGCCCCGGGACGGACGGGCCACCCAAACGATTTCGCGCCATCGTAAACGAGAGCCCCCGTTCACGTCGCCGCCAGCGCCGGTTGGCTCTCGCTGATCGGATACTTCCACTCGTCGAACGATCGCCGCCATTCGCGGCTGATCTGATCGCGGACTTCGCCGGGGAGTTCGATGTGCTTGTTCTTCTTGTAGTGCCCCAGCGTCGCGATGTAGTCCTTGACCTGCTGCTCGACGACCGAAAAGTCCGGCAGCGACAACTTTTCGTAGACGCCGCGCAATAGTCCGATCGGATCGCGCTCCAGGTCGGCATACGCGACCTCGCAGTACCGGTCGGCGGGGATCAGGTGTTTCTCTTCGAAAAACGCGTCGGTGATGATCCGGTACTGTCGCATCACCTGGTCGTGCAGCTCGGCCGGCCCAGGGGGTGTCTGCAGGGCGCAAAAATCCCAGCTCTTCTGGTGCAGGTGCCGCGTCGACTGGTAGACGACGTACGGGTCGCGATGAATGTTCACGAACCGCGCATCGGGAAACATTTCGAGAATGAGCTTGATCCGGCACGTGTTGGGAGGCGACTTCATGATCAGCGGGCGCTGATACTTCCACGTCAGTTTTTTCAGAAACGTGACGAACGCCGCTTTCCAGATTTCGAGTTCGCGCGCCGGCACGTCGCGGAAGGTCAGGTAGCGTTCATAATGCGCCAGCCGGTTGGGAAACTGCCAGAACATGTACGGCGACAGCAGCGTCATGATCCCCAGCGCAAATTCCTCTTCCCAGGGAACGTCGGGAGACATCTTGATGCCGTCGATCCCCATCCGGTCGCGCGGCAGGAGCAGCCGGCTGGCGGCCCACAGTACACGTTCGCCGGTCAGAAACGTCTTGGGAATCATGATCTGCGCGAATGTCGGATAGGCGAACCGCGGATCGACGGAGAGCAGATTGTGCAGGTAGGTCGTGCCGGAACGCCAATGGCCCAGGATGAATAGTGGCGGCTGGACCGTCTGCCGGGCGACGCTCCGAAACGTCGTCGATTCGACGAGCCAATACCAGGGAGTATTGGCGAGGCTGACTGCGGTCGAGAACGCCACGCGAGCCCACGATCGGGGGGGCAGCTTGAAGCCGTTTTGCGCGAGCAGCGTCAGCCAGTCGCCGGTCGTGATCCCGAGCGTAATGCCGGGGCCGGTCGCTCGATTCAGTGACTCACGCCATCCCATTTTCCAACCACCATGTTCCAATGAGTGACGATCAAAAGCTCCCTGCGCCGGGCGCTTTGATCGAAGACAATCCACGCAGTGGCACGACACGTTCGACGCCGCGCCGAATCCACGATACTGCAATACCGCCACTTTCGGCAACCGCGCGGCTGCGTCGTTCAACTCCAAATTCGCGAATCGATCGGCAAGGCGGACGGATTGAGGGGAGTTTACGGGTGCGGCAGGTTGAATCGTTCGCGCTCGGAATCGCTCAGCAGGCCCCGAAAAATCACCTGCAGCAGCGCCCCCTTCTGCTCATCGAGCGAGACTTTTCTTCCCACGAAATGGTTCGTGAACATGGCGCCGTACAGCAGGCTCCCGATCGTATCGGTGATCCGCTCGACCGGCAGGTCGCCGCGAAATCTGCCGGCGGCGATCAACTGGCTGTACAGATCCTTCCAGTAGCCGAGATTCGCCGCACGGTATTCAAAGTACGTCGGCTGCTTGCGATCGCGGAAGATCGCCCGCTCCTGAATCACCAGCTCGACGTATTCCGGGTGCTCTTCGAAAAACGCCAGATAGGCGCGGATCGCCACGGCAATGCGTTCCATCGGATCGGCCGTGCTCTCCGCGGCCGCCCGCACTGTCTGCTGCATCCAGCTCATGCCCCAGTCGACGCAGGCGAAGAACAGCTCCTGTTTCCCGGGAAAATAGAGATACAACGTTCCCTTGGCGATACCCGCTTCGGCCGCGACCAGTTCCATTTCGCAGCCGGCAAAGCCCTCTCGCGCAAACAGGCGCGCGGCCGCCTCCAGGATGGCCTGGCGCTTCAAAGCGCGGCGATCCGGTCCGGGCCCGTCCTGATCTGTGTTGCCGTTACTCATGGATTAACGCGAAAGTCCGCAGAGGTTGTCTCGGGAGCAACCGTTTTCCGGGGGTACTGTAGCTTGGAACCCGACACTTGGACGAGCAGTCCGGTAGCCCGAAGCGTGAGCGATGGGCAAGCTAGAGGGTGCCAAAACAAGTATTCTTCTCGCATTGTGTCCCTCGCTGACGCGTCGGGCTACCAGAGAAAAGCGACCACCCCGGTCACCGGATGCCCCCGGTTGTCTCGCCAACCCCCAAATTCCTGTTGAAACTGGCCAGTTCACCGATATAATAGCCTACTAACGAATATGACTGACCAGTCAGTCATATTCTATTGGGCCCAGATGCAGACGGTAATCTGAAATTGCCGTTTTCGCGATGGATTTTCAAAAAAGCATGCCCAACCCCAACCTCTTGTTCCCCCATCGTACGAAAATGATCGCGCTGCGCAGATGGCACAGCCTGCTGGCCCTGGCGGTCGTGTGTCTGGGAACCGCGCTGCTCGGCGGTTGCACCGCGCAGAAGGCGAAGGAGGCCGAAGCCAAACCCCCCGAGGTCTTCTTCGAACGACCCCGGGAACAGACGGTGACCGAGTATCAGGAGTTCACCGGACAGATGGTGGCGGTCAAGACGATCGAAATTCGATCGCGCGTCAGCGGCTATCTCGAGAAGAACCTGTTTGAGGATGGCGATCTGGTGGCTGCCGGGGCGCCCCTCTTCGAAATCGACGAGCGCCCCTACCGCGCCGAATACGATCGCGCGTCGGCGACACTGGCCCAGGCTCAAGCCCATCTGGATCGGTTCAAGCGACAGCAGGAGCGCGCGAATAAGTTGTTCGAGAAAAAGGCGATTTCCCAGGAGGACTTCGACACCGCCGCATTCGACCGTGCAGAAGCCGAAGCGACTGTCGCCGCCGCCATTGCGAGCAAAGAGACCGCTGAGCTGAATCTCGGCTTCACGAAGATCAATTCGAAGATCGATGGACGAATCAGCCGGCGAATGGTCGATCCGGGGAATCTGGTGCAAGCCGACATTACTCCGCTGACGACAATCGTTTCTCTCGATCCGATCTATGCCTACTTCGACGTCGACGAACGCACGCTGCTCCGCCTGCGCCGGACGATGGAGTTGGAACATACCGATGCGGCCCTCAGTTCGCAGGTTCCGGTCGAGGTGACGCTGGCCGATGAAGACTCGGCTCCCGTGTGGGGCAAGATCAACTTTCTCGACAATCAGGTCGATCCAGGGACCGGCACGTTGCGGGCCCGGGCGGTCATCGACAATCCGAAGGGAATGCTTTCACCCGGACTGTTCGTGCGCCTGCGAGTCCCGGTTGGCTCGCCGCGCCAGGCTCTGGTCGTTCACGAGGAAGCGCTGCAAACCGACCAGGGCCAGCGCTTCCTGTGGGTTCTCGACGATGAAGACAAAGCCATTTACCGGCAGATCAAGATCGGCTGGCAGACCGCAGGGAAGCGAGTCATTTTCGACGGGCTGAAGACCTCGGATCGGGTGATCGTGAAAGGCGTCCAGCGCGTGCGCCGGAATAAGAAGGTTTCGCCCCAGCCGCTCGATGAGCCCGAGGAAGTCAAAACAGCCGACTTACAACCGGCTGACCACGCGGCGCCGAGAACCAACGACGGAGCGCGCTAGCCAGGAGAGATTGTTTAACCCCGAGCCAGCGGCGAGGCGGGAGCACGATTGGCTCAGGAATGCGCACTTTGGCATATTCAACTGACCTGAAGGGCTGCGCGGCGACCGAAGGACGCAAATCTTAATTCACCCCGAACCAGCGGCGAGGCCTAGCGTGAAAGGGCGTCGCCGTTGGCTCCGGGTTAAACGATCGGAAAGCGACCAATGTCTTTCCCATTCGCCAGCGTTGGGGGCCGAATCGTTCGATTGTTTGGTTGTGTCACTCACCGACTGATTCCCGCCTCCTGAACCTGCCGGCATGTTCTCCCGATTCTTCATCGATCGACCGATCTTCGCAGCCGTGCTGTCGATCGTGATCACACTGGCCGGCGGGATCGCCGCGTTTCAGCTTCCGCTCGCCCAGTATCCCCCTGTCACGCCGCCGACGGTCCAGTTCGACTGCAACTATCCGGGAGCCAGCGCGCAGGTCGTCGCCCAGACGGTCGCCGCGCCGATCGAGCAGCAGGTCAACGGCGTGGAGAACATGATGTACATGTCGTCGCAATGCACCAGCGACGGCTCGTATACCCTCACTGTCACGTTCAAGACCGGCATGGATCTGAACCTGGCGCAGGTGCTCGTCCAGAACCGGCTGGCCCTGGCGATGCCGCAGCTTCCCTCCGTCGTGCGTCAGGCCGGTGTCACGACCCGTAAACGCTCCCCCGACATCCTGATGACGGTGAGCCTCAATTCGCCGCCGACGGCCGACGAGCCCAACGGCCGCTACGACCAGCTCTATCTCAGCAATTACGCCCTGATGAAGGTGCGGGATGAACTTTCGCGGCTGCCGGGAATCAGCGAGATCATCGTCTTCGGTCAGCGCGACTACAGCATGCGGATCTGGCTCGATCCCGACAAACTGGCCGTTCGCAACCTGACCGTGACCGATGTCATCGGCGCCGTGCGCGAACAGAACCTGGCCGTCGCGCCGGGGCAGATGGGGCAACCGCCCTCGACCACAGGGCAGCCTCTGCAAATTCCGCTGTCGGTGCTGGGCCGCCTGCGCGATCCCGAACAGTTTGCCGCGATCATCGTGCGCACGACGTCCGACGGGCGGAAGATCCGCATTCGCGATCTGGGACACGTCGAACTCTCTGCCAAAAGTCACGACGTCAGCAATCGCTTCGACATGAAGCCGACGGTGGGATTGGCCGTATTTCAACTGGCCGACGCCAACGCGCTGGCGACCGCCGACATGATCAAAACCAAGATGGACGAACTGGCGCGGGATTTTCCCGAAGGGATGGTATACGAGATTGGCTACGACACCACCCCCTTCATTCGCGAATCGATCGCCGAAGTCTTCAAGGCGCTGCGCGACGCGATCATCCTCGTATCGATCGTGGTGCTGGTGTTTCTGCAGGGCTGGCGGGCCGCGATTATACCCCTCATCGCTGTGCCGGTGGCCATCGTGGGGACCTTCGGCGTGATGGCCGTCGCCGGGTTCAGCATCAACAACCTGACGCTGTTCGGGCTGGTGCTGGCCATCGGAATTGTCGTCGACGACGCCATCGTCGTGGTGGAGTCGGTCGAGCATCACATTGAACGCGGGCTGTCGCCCCGGGCGGCCGCGTTCAAGGCCATGGACGAAGTCTCGGGGCCGGTGATCGCCGTTGGCCTTGTGCTGAGTGCCGTCTTCATTCCCTGCGCCTTCCTGACGGGAATTGTCGGGCAGTTCTTCCGGCAATTCGCGCTGACGATCGCCGTCTCGACCATCATCTCGACATTCAACTCGCTCACCCTGAGCCCGGCACTGGCAGCTCTCCTCTTGCGGCCGCGCACCGCCAAGCGCGACATCGTCACCGTGGTTCTCGATTTTCTGCTGGGCTGGCTGTTTCGTGCGTTCAACTGGGGTTTCAGCCGTACGACCGGCGCCTATACGGGCCTGGTAGGAAAGTTGCTGCGCGTGCCCGCCCTGGTCCTGGTGCTGTACGCGGGCCTCGTGTTTCTCACCTGGTGGAGCTTCGGCCAACTGCCGACAGGTTTCATTCCCTCACAAGATAAAGGCTATCTGGTCGCGAGCGTGCAGTTGCCCGATTCGTCGTCGGTGCTCCGCACCCGCGAGGTGATTGCCAAACTCGAAAAAATCGCTCTCGAGACCGAAGGGGTCAAGAATGTGAATTCCGTCGCCGGCAACTCGTTCATGCTGAGCGCTTACGGTTCGAATTTCGGCTCGATGTTCGTCATTCTCAAGGGCTTCGACCAGCGCAAATCGCACGATCTCTACGCCGATGAGATCATGAAGAAGCTCAAAAACCGATACGCCGAGGAAGTTCCCGAGGCGATTGTGAACGTCTTCCCACCCCCGGCCGTGTCGGGCCTGGGCCGGTCCGGCGGGTTCAAGATGATGGTTGAAGATCGCGGCGACGTGGGCCTCACCGAACTGCAGGTGCACACCGACAACCTTGTGGAAAAGGGAAATGACGTTAAGGACCGCGTGACGGGTCTGTTCACCGTCTACAACGCCAATTCGCCGCAGTTGTTCGCCGACGTCGACCGCGAGAAGTGCCTCAAGGAGGGAGTCAGCCTGGGAGATGTGTTTTCGACGCTGCAGGCCTATCTCGGGTCACTCTACGTCAATGACTTCAACAAATTCGGACGGACCTGGCAGGTGATCATTCAGGCCGATCAGAAATTCCGTAGCGAGGTCGACGACGTCAGAAAACTGAGAGTCCGCAGCACAAAGGGAAAAATGGTGCCGCTCGGTTCGCTGGCGACAGTGCGGATGGTGGGGGGGCCGCTCGTCCTGACGCGGTACAACATGTACCCGGCTGCTGCCATTCAGGGAAACGCGGCCACCGGGATCAGCACCGGCCAGGCGCTGGCTACCATGGAAGAGGTTGCCCGCCGGGAGTTCCCCCGCTCGATGTCGTTCGAATGGACTGAGATGGCCTATATCGAACGGATGGCGGCCAACACCGGCATGGTGGTGTTTGGGTTGTCGGTGGTGTTTGTGTTTCTGGTGCTGGCGGCCCTCTACGAAAGCTGGTCGCTCCCCCTGGCGGTGATTCTCGTCGTCCCGATGTGCGTCCTCAGCTCACTGGCGGGCGTCTGGTTTGCCAAGATGGACATCAACGTCTTCACGCAGATCGGGTTTGTCGTGCTGATCGGCCTGGCGAGCAAGAACGCCATTCTGATCGTGGAATTTGCCAAGGCCCGGCGGGAAGAGGGGATCGATCGCCGCGCGGCGACGCTGCACGCCTGCGAATTGCGGCTGCGGCCGATCATGATGACGTCGTTCGCATTCATTCTGGGGGTCGTCCCGCTGGTCGTGGCGCACGGCGCCGGCGCCGAAATGCGGCGGACGCTGGGAACGGCCGTCTTCAGCGGCATGCTGGGAGTCACATTCTTCGGGATTCTGCTGACCCCCGTGTTCTTCTACGTGATCGATCGAATCGCCGGACTGCATCTGTTTTCAGCGGGACACCTGCACGACGCGGGCAATCTCGTGCTCGAGATCCTGAGTTTGAGAATATTGAAGAGACTCGCGCGTGCGCTGCCGGCGCGCTCGGGCGCAGTGAAATCCGTTCCGTTGAGCCGCGAGGCGCAGCCGAGTGCCGTCGCCAACGATCCGCAATCAATAAAAGAAGAGCTTCATCCACAGATTCACACAGATGAACACAGATGACGAAAGACAGGTCGTTTAACCCCGAGCCGGGCACCGCCGCGAGGAGCGGTGGTCCGAGGCACCTTGCTACTTGGATGCTGAGCGCAAACCCGGGCACTCGCAAACGACCGCCTTGCCGGACTGGAGCCGTGCACCGCCGCGAAGAGCGGTGGTCCGACGCCCTTTCGCGCCAGGGCCTCGCCGCTGGCTCGGGGTTAAACGATCTGAACGCGACGAATGGCTGACTGATGTCCCGGAAATTGTCACCGCATCGGAAACCGGTCAAATAGTTCAAATCAAGATTCAATACGACAGCCCCAACCGGGGCGAGATTCCATGATGAAAATTGATATCAATCAGCGCGCTGGAATCTCGCCCTTTCAGGGCTTTCGCGATTCGTATTGTCGGAACCCAGGGCGGGCACCGCCGCGAAGAGCGGTGGTCCCCTGGGCTATCGAATCTCGCCCCCTTGGGGCTAACAAGAAGATTGCATTCAAAACTTTCTGATCTGTGTCCATCTGTGTGAATCTGTGGATGAACCTCGTCCTGCTTCCGTAACTCAATAAACGTCTCACCGACTGCCACGTCCCCTATGTTCTCCCGCTTCTTCATCGACCGGCCGATCTTCGCTTCGGTCCTCTCCATCGTGATTACGCTGGCGGGGGGGATCTCGCTGTTCACGCTTCCCGTGACGCAGTACCCCGAAATCACCCCCCCCACCGTCGAAGTTTCTGCCGTCTATCCCGGAGCGAATGCCCAGGTTGTCGCCGATACGGTCGCTGCCCCGATCGAGCAACAGGTCAACGGCGTCGAAGACATGATGTACATGTCGTCGCAATGCACCAACGACGGCGTGTATCGGCTGACCGTCACGTTCCATCCGGGGACCGACCTGAACCTGGCGCAGGTCCTCGTGCAGAATCGGGTGGCGCTGGCCCAGCCGATTCTGCCGCAGCTCGTGACGCGACGGGGAGTGACCGTCAAGAAAAAATCTCCCAGCGTGCTGATGATCGTCAACCTCTTCTCCCCCGACGGCAGCCGCGACAACCTGTACCTCAGCAACTATGCCACCATTCAATTGCGGGACGAACTGTCGCGCCTGTCCGGCGTCGGCGACATATCCTTTTTGGGTCAGCGCGACTACAGCATGCGCATCTGGCTCGATCCCGAGCGGATGTCGGTGCGCAACCTGTCGGCGACCGACGTGGTGACGGCGATCGAGCAGCAGAATGCGCAGGTCGCCGCCGGGCAGATCGGCCAGCCCCCGGCCCCCAAAGGGCAGGTCTTCCAATACACGATGAGCACGCTGGGGCGCCTCGCCGAAGACCAGCAGTTCGACCAGATGATTCTGCGTTCCGACACCAACGGGCGGATCATTCGCATTCGGGACGTGGCCCGGTCGGAACTCGGCGCGCTCGGTTACGACCAGATCTGCACGCTCGATGGCAAGCCGTCGGTCGCCCTCTCGGTCTACCAGCTCCCCGGATCCAACGCCCTCGAGACGGCCCAGTCGGTCAAGCAGAAAATGGAGGAGTTGAAATTTCGTTTTCCGGCCGGGCTCGATTATGCGATCGTTTACGATACGACGCCGTTCATCCAGGAATCGGTCAACGAAGTCTTCCACTCCCTGCGCGACGCCGTCATCCTGGTGGCGATCGTTGTGCTGGTCTTCCTCCAGGGTTGGCGGGCGGCGGTCATTCCCCTCGTCGCCGTCCCGGTGGCGATCGTCGGCACGTTCGCGGCGATGGCGGCGGCGGGGTTCAGTCTCAATACGTTGACGTTGTTCGGCCTCGTGCTGGCGATCGGCATCGTGGTGGATGATGCCATCGTCGTCGTCGAAGCGGTCGAGCACCACATCGAAGAAGGAATGTCGCCGCGCGATGCGGCCATTCAGGCGATGGACGAAGTCTCGGGGCCGGTGATCGCCGTCGGCCTCGTGCTGAGCGCCGTGTTTATCCCCTGTGCGTTCATTTCCGGGATCGTGGGGCAGTTCTTCCGCCAGTTCGCGCTGACGATCGCCATCTCGACGGTGATCTCGGCGTTCAATTCGCTCACGTTGAGCCCCGCGCTGGCGGTGCTGCTCCTCAAACCCAAGCAGCACGGCCACGGCGAGGCGATTCCCCGGTTGGGATACCTCCTGGCCTTCGGCTGGGCCGGTTTTGAATATCTCCCGGTTCTGCTCGCGCGCCTGGTTGCCGACGGAGTGCCTGTCTTGCCGCCACAAGCCGCACTGTTGCCTCCGTGGGGGGGAGCGCTGGTTGGCATCGCGGCAGGCTGGGTCCTGAGCAAGCCGATCAACGTAGCTCTGGGCTGGTTCTTCCGTGTTTTCAACCGCTGGTTCAACGCGGTGACGAATGGCTACGTCGGCTCGGTGAAGCTGATGTTACGCGGCAGCATCGCCATTCTCCTGATCTACGGCGGACTGCTCTATGCGACGTACGAATTGTTCAGCAGAACGCCGACCGGGTTTATTCCGGCACAGGACAAGGGGTATCTGCTGGTCGACGTGCGGCTCCCCGACTCGGCGTCGCTCGACCGCACCATCGCCGTGATGCAGCAGATTGAAGGCCTCGCCACCGAGGCCGATGGCGTGGAACATACGGTATCGATCGCCGGGCAGTCGATTTTGCTGGGAGCCAACGCGGCCAACTTCGGGACGATGTACCTGATGCTCGAAGAGTTCGAGAAGCGCAAGGCCCCCGGCTTGTCGGGAGATGCCATTGCCGCCCGGCTCAAGAAAACATTCGACGGCGCCGTGCAGGACGGCATCGTCAACGTCCTGGGCGCACCGCCGATCGACGGTCTGGGGACCGCCGGGGGCTTCAAGATCGTCATCGAAGATCGAGGGGACAGTACGCTCGGTGCGCTGCAGACTGTCGGCCAGAGCATTGTGGATGCAGGCACCAGCACGCCCGGTTTGACCGATGTGTTCACCAGCTTTCGCGCCGACACCCCCTGGTTGTATCTCGATATCGATCGGACCGAGGCCAAGCAGATGGGAATCTCGATGGCCGAGGTGTTCAATACGCTGCAAGTCTATTTCGGTTCGCTGTACGTCAACGATTTCAATCGCTTCGGGCGCACCTGGCAGGTCAACGTGCAGGCCGACGCCAGGTTCCGTATGCAGAGCGACGATCTCAGGAGACTGAAGGTTCGGAATCAGCACGGCGACATGGTTCCCATGGCGGCCTTCGCCAGCGTCCAGGAGACCACCGGACCGGTGATGCTCAACCGCTACAATCTCTATCCTTCGGCCCTGGTGAACGCGAACGCCGCGACCGGGACGAGTTCCGGTACTGCCATCGATCTGCTCAATAAGGTTTCGCAGGAGAACCTCGGGCCGTCGATGCGTGCCGAATGGACCGAACTGGCGCTGCTCCAGCTACAGGCCGGCAACACGGCGATGTACGCATTTATCCTGGCGGTGGTGCTGGTGTTCCTGGTGCTGGCGGCCCAGTACGAAAGCTGGTCGCTCCCGCTGGCGGTGATCCTCGTCGTGCCGATGTGTCTCCTGTGCTCGATCGCCGGCGTGATTGTCGCGCGGATGGACATCAATATCTTCACGCAAATCGGATTCGTCGTGCTCGTGGGGCTGGCATGCAAGAACGCCATCCTGATTGTGGAATTCGCCCGCAGCCGGCACGAAGCGGGGATCGATCGCTTTCAGGCAACGCTCGACGCCTGCAAGCTGCGTCTGCGGCCGATCATCATGACGTCGCTGGCGTTCATCTTCGGTGTCATCCCGCTCGTGATCGGGAAAGGGGCGGGAGCCGAGATGCGGCGCACGCTGGGGACCGCTGTGTTCGCGGGGATGCTTGGCGTGACGCTGTTCGGCGTCTTCCTGACGCCCGTCTTCTTCTACGTCATCCAATGGCTCGCCGACCGCCAGGCGAGCGGGGGCCGCGCTGACGATCATCCCGCACACGTCGATTGATGTGAGGGACCGGGGAAAAGGGACCGGGGACCGGAAAAGGAACGGGACGACCGCATGCAATGCTAAATACTCCCTCTCCCCTTGCAGGAGAGGGCCGGGGTGAGGGGGCAAACGTCAATCGACACCCTCAGTTCGTCGCGGCGCAGCACATGTCGCGCACGCGAATCCCGTTTAGCCGAAAGGCGCAGTCGCCGCGTCGTGGAGTAGGCCAGAGTGCGGGTCGATCATCCGATCGACCGCTACTGCACCGCTCCCGCGCCGGTCTCCGTCAGCAACCGAAACAATTCGTCGCTGATTCGGCAGGCCGACGCCGCACCTCCCAGCAGCGCGGGAATCATGCTCAGATGCAGGGTGGGTTCATCTGAGCCCAGGCAGTACGCCTGGAGGGCGACCTGCACCGCTAGCAGGCCGGTTTTCGCAACCAGTCGAGTCATGGCTTCGCTCCTTCAGCGCCGTTTCTCTGCCCCGCACTGACTATTCTCGATTGGCGCCGCACAAGATTCAATCCCAATTTTCACGTCGAGAGCGACTGAGAGGAAAATGAATAACGGAGAGGAACCACGAAGGATGCGAAACGGGCGTCCCTTTCGAAACGGCGAATCAAAGTGGATCGTCGTCGATGCTTAAACGCTGAAGGCGTTTCACAGCAAAGCCCAGGGTTGCCCGTTTTCGGGCTACCCTGGGTTCCGTCCCCTCAAGATCGCGAACCCTGAAAGGGTTCCACAGCGCTCTCTTCAAAGCTGCAGATTTGCGCGGCACGCGAGTGAATTCTCCTGGTTTCCTGCCTTCTTGCTTTTCTGAGTTTTTCCTCGGGACCCTTCACCACGATTCGGTTTCGATGGAGAACTGCGCAAGACCCCCAACGTCGTAACCTCGACAGGTACGGCAAATGTCAGCATCCCCTGTCTCCACAAAACAGTTGCGCGCCTCCCAGGAAGGGTGAGGAAGGCAGGAATTCAGGAAACCAGGAGACGGACGGGGATACCGCCGCTGCAACTGAGCAGTGAGTCAATTTGCGACGGTCGTGCTGTTCGTCGGTGGGATCACATTGTCCTCATCACCGGGCCAAAGCTTGTAGGACGTGACGAAGAAGAAAGCGCTCGTCGCCAAGAACAGAATTGGGAGAATGCGATATGGATACTCTCGGATCGTCATTTTCTGTCCGACAAGACTGGTCGCGAGGAACGAATTAACTTTCGAGACGGTTGTCCGATCTCCAGGGAACCAAACGGCATCCCCTGGGGCATCTCCTTCGTCCAGGCAAAACTTCGTTCCCGAGTCATGTAGGATGACTCCGTTAATGCCAGGTGCATCAAATTCTTCGACGCTGCTCAGGTCGAGCCAATGGTTGCTCGTATATCTCGCATCGACGCGGCTCGGTGAAACGCGCGCAAAAACGAGCGTCGTGCCACCGTCAAGATAAGCCGCGGCAGTGGCCGCAGCGATTGCAAACGAAGCTGCAATTATCGATTCGAGATGGCGGCTTAATGCCTGCATACTGGCGATCGAATCTGATTGGATTTGGGAGATCCACGCAATGATGTTATCGGGCCTCGACCTTAATTCGTACGCTCGGCAAACAGGACAGGCAGTGGCGGTTTGGCATATTATTCGAGCGCTAACCCGTCGAGCCAGATTTTCAACGGCGGCTGGCCCCAGGAGTCGAAGCCGATTGTCAGGAAGTTGACGGTCGTGATCTCCCCCCCTTCCCGCTTCCATTCGGCATTGCCGGCCAGCGGGACTTCGAAATAGCTCCAGCCTTCCCGCGCTTCGAGATACGGCGGTGAACTGAGGAGATCGGTCTTGGGGGTCAGGCGCACGAATTTGTCATCGGATTCATGGAGCGTGATGATCGGGTTAGCGTCCTGCCAGGCCGGCAGGTTTTCGTTGATTGCCTTGAACCAGAAGACCAGGCGCGTCTTGTCAGCCAGCGACCAGCCGGCCCGCTTCGACAAGGGATACAGGAGGTTCAATCGAAATCCGCCATACGGCGATACGTCGGCAAACAGCGACGACTTGCCGGCAATCTTCGTTTCGCGGTCATCACTGAACTTCACCTTCGACATCGGATCGACCCAGCCCCAGTCGGCAACGTTCCCCTCGGTTCCCAGTTCGGTCGAGTCCCCCACGACGTAAAGATCCTTCCAGGTCAGGCTCGAGAGGATTCCGTTGCTGACTGTCACTCCGACTCGGTAAAAGCCCGGCCGCTTGAAAACATGGCCGGAAACAGACTGATCCGTCACGATCGTTCCGTCTCCAAGATCCCAGCGGTACTTGACTTCGCGTTCCGAATCGAATGCTGTTAACCAGAAGGCCACTGGCTTGCCGACGCGCGCCGATTCAGGACCCGCCAGCTTGAGGATCCGGGGGGGCCTGACATTCGCGGAACTCCGGAAATTCTCGAAGACGTTCGTCACATTGCCGGCGTTGTGAAAGGCGGCGATCGAGTTATCGCGGTAGGTGTTCGCCCCCAGGTCGATCCAGTCGGCGTGCTGGGCGTAAATTCCCCAGCGGTTATCCTCGAGCGTGTTCTCCTGGATGATCCAGTGGAATGCCTTGAACTTCTCCCCCTGGCTTTCCTGGTGGCCGATCAGCGCGATTCCCGCCCCGTTGTTGCCGACGCATTCGTTTCCGCTCAGGTACGTGTGGCTCGACGGCCCGAACATGAAGACGATCCCTGCGTGGCCGGCATTCGGCAAATGTGGCGAGTTGTGAAACCCGTCGGCCAGGCCGTTGTACGAGGCTTCGTTGTCGATCAGCACGGTCTTGTCTGACGCACCGAGCCAGAAACCGTAGCTGCCGTGATTGGCCTTGTTGCCGATGTACGTGTTCCGCGGCGACCAGGCCTCGAAGCAATTGTTGTTGGCGTACGAGCAGTCGTTCTTCTCGAAGACGTTGCCGGTGCTGACCCACTGATTGAGGACCCGAATGAAGATTCCGTCTCCGCCGTGCGTGCAGTCGTTCTCGATAAAGCGGTTGCCGTTGGAACCGCTTTCGATCAGGACTGACGTCGAATCGCGGGCGTGCACTTCGCCGGGGTCCTTGCGCAGGCCATAGCTGAGGTTGTTCTTCGTAATCGCATTCCGCGACGAGTGCCAGAGCTTGAGGCAGGTGTTGGACGTGTGTGAAAAGTCGTTTTCTTCGAGAACGTTGTCGTCCGAATCGACGAGGACGCAGGCATCCCAGACGCGATGCACCTGGTTCTTCAGGAGCCGGAAATTGCTGACCTTTTCCAGGACAATCCCGCCCCGCCGGCCGTTTTCTCCCCAGCCGAATTTCGGATCGTGGAAGTTGTCGGAGAAATCGCAATTCTCGATCCGCCAGCCGCTCGCCTCCTTCACCAAGAGGCCGGTCTCCCAGCCTTTGACGCGCAGCCCCTTGAGGATGACATCCGAAACACCGGCGGCGGAAATGCCGACCCCTTTGTACGTCTTCGGATCACCCTCGGTGGCCCCGATCAGCCAGGCTCCCTGCCCGTCGATCGTGACGTTCGACGCTTTGATGACGATGGCTCCGTAGGTCTTACCCGGATCGAGCGTCGTATCGGCGGTGATCTCGAGCGCCGGCTGATTCGTTTCGGCACGAGCCGCGCCTGCCGCCGAAGCCAGATTTAACACCACGAGAAGCCAGCGCAGCATCGATCAGACTCCTGATGTGTTCGGTCCGTCGCCGCAACGCCCGCATTCTATCGGCAGGTGCGCCGGCCGGTCGAGGGAGGGGGAACGTGAGAAAGTGTCCGGCGAAATCCCTCAGACGGGGCAGCCAAAGGCCCGGGGGTGGCCCGGCCGTGTGCCCCGGGCACCGGCCGGGTCGCGAAGCGACAAGATTCGGCGCCATCCGGGTTCAATTGTTTGTGCGGCGTTCCGATCCAAATCGATTCGGCCTAACGAACCATTTCTCGCGCTTGAACCCGGATGGCGCCGAATCTTGTCCCGCTCTCGCGGGACCCGCCCGCCCTTATGGGACGGACGGGCCACCCAGGCAGTTCCGACTCGTCGGCCGGCCGGCTCCGTGACGCATTTGACGCTGGGGTCGCCGTCGGTTGTAATGCGCTCGCGTTCGGGAAATTCTGGCCCGGGAAATTGATCCCGCAACCGGTTTCTGCGTTAGGACTCCAGCGGTTGTCCCATTCTTGTCTCGCTCAACACACCCTGCCGGGGATCGAAGGGCCTTCATGACGAAGATCTCGCTCACCACCTGCCATGCCGTTCTCGTCGCGATTTTGACTCTCGCCGTCGGTGCGACAACCGCCAGATCTCAGGAACCGACGCGCACCGTCGATCTCGGCGGCGGCGTGAAGATGGAATTCGTCCGGATCGAACCGGGCTCGTTCAGTCAGGGATCGCCGGCGAATGAACCGCTGCGGGGGACCGACGAAAACCAGCGGCAGGTGACGATCAGCCAGGCCTACTACCTGGCGGAGACGCCGGTCACCCGCGGCCAGTTTGCCCGGTTCGTCACGGCGACCGGCTATCGGACCGAGGCCGAGAAAGGGAATTCAGGGGGCTTCGGTCTCGAGAAGGGAGCGCTCGTTCAGAAAAAGGAATATCAGTGGCGCAATCCCGGTTTCTCGCAAACCGACGATCATCCGGTCGTGATCGTCACCTGGGACGATGCGACGGCGTTTCTCAAATGGGTCTCGCAGCAGGCTCATCAGGAGTGCCACCTGCCGAGCGAAGCAGAATGGGAATACGCCTGCCGCGCCGGCACAACATCCCCCTTTTACTCCGGCGATTCGGAAGCCGATGCCGCGAAAATCGCGTGGTTCAACCACACGGCCGGTGACGGCACGCGCCCCGTCGGCGGGAAAGAGCCGAACGACTGGGGGCTGTTCGACATGACGGGGAACGTCTGGGAATGGTGCCGCGACTGGTACGGGCCGTACGCTTCCGGGCCCGCGACCGATCCGATGGAAACGCGCTCGAACCTGTCTGATAAACCGCGGCGCGTGCTGCGCGGCGGTTCGTTTTTGAAAGACGTGAAGAACTGCCGCTCGGCGGCCCGCTTCCGCAGCGACCCGGGGAGCCGCAATGCCGATACCGGCTTTCGCGTGATGTTCCGCGTGACGGCGCTGGCGACTCCGGTGGAGTCGCCGGTTCAGGCTCAGCCCCGGCCGCAGACTTCCTCGCCCCCGGTTGTCACGCCGCCGGTCACGGCGCCTGTGACGCCGCCAGTCACGGCCCAGCCACCCAGCCACCTCCCGCAAGAGCGCCACGCCACTCAGCCGCCTCCTCCCGTCGCCGTGGGCGGCCGGCCCATCTGGCTGGGGCTGCTCTGTCCGTGCGGACTGCTCCTGGCCGGCGCCGCCGTTTTGATTTTCATTTTCGTCCTGTGGCGCGGGAACCGGTCTTCAGCGTCAGAACCGCCCGACATCCCGACCGGCACAGCAACTCCGCCGGCGCCTCGGGGAAGCGGCGCGCCGCGCCCGCAACCGAGGCGGCCACCCCGTGTTGTCGATGACGGTTTCTGGCTCGAGGATCCGGTCTACAGTGCCGGCAGCACCGTCCGCTATTCCTACGTCAGTGGCGGCAAGCGCTCGCAGGGAGAGTTCACGGTTGGTCCCGGACACCAGGGGCATTTTGTGTACACCGGCGTGAAACCGTCAGACATCCAGATCCTGGCCGTCATTCCGGGAGCCGCGCCCCGTCACGATGAACCCCCCGATGATCTGTATCGGAATACGGGGACGTTCATCGGAATGCAAGATGTGCTGCACCCCGATTTACCACTGACACCGCCGCCCCCACCTCCCCCACCACCGCCAGCCCGCTCCAGTTTTCCACCGGCGTATTGAACCGGATTGAAAATGAGTCACGGAAATCATTGCCGCAGCGGAAACCGGCCACACAATTCGTAACAGGATTCAATGCGAAAGCCCCAACCGGGGCGAGATTCGATAGCCCAGGTGGTTAGCCCTGGGTAGATGCGCCAAATCGATGGAAGCCCCAACGGGGCGAGATTCCGTGGTGAAAAGTCCAGATCAACCAGCACGCTGGAATCTCGCCCCTTCAGGGCTTTCGCGATTCGTATCGTCGGAACCCTGGGCTGCGCCCAGGGCTATCGAATCTCGCCCCCTTGGGGCTGACATGATTGATGGAACTGAAATCAAGGCGTCCCCTCTCGCGCAAGATCGGGGACTGAGATTGTTTCCGGCGTCTAAAACTTGATCGTCAACAAAGAATTCCTTCCCCCTTGATGGGGGAAGGTCAGGATGGGGGTGGAGAGCGTCATTCGGCCCTCGCCCCCCACTCCGGCCCTCCGCCACAACGGCGGGAGGGATAATGTTTCAAATGGTGATGACCTGAGATGACTAAACCTGACCGCGTGGCACTGGTTTTCGGCGAGGAGCCAGATGATTTGTATCGCGCCGGCAGGTCGCTGCGCGCGGCACGCGATGCCGGGTGGACGCCGCACGATCTGACTGGCCGGACATTGGCCGAAGTTGCCGACGCGATCGACGCGGTCGATGGTCCGGTCTGGCTGATCCGCGCGGGAGCGTGGCGCAGAGTTCGAGGGGAGGTTGCTTTGCCGGCGCCGAGCGCCACGGGGCTCGCCCTGTGCGCCATCGGCTGGCCGACCTTTGTCGATGCGACCCCCTCCGACGCAGATTCGGCAGCCTGGCAACGGCTGTACGACGATCACGGTGGCGATCTGTCTCAGGCGGCACGGGATCGAGCGCCGCTTCCGAAACTGATTTCGGCACTGATCGACAAGCCAATCGCGCGCGGGCTGGCCGCACGCTTGCGGGACGGGGCAACTCTGGCCGCAGCCTGGGCCGACGAACTGCATCTGGGGTCCAAGCACTGCCGCGTCATCCGCTACAGCGCGCTCGACGTCCTGTTCGACCGCCGCCGGCGGGTGTTGCAGATCATCACCAGCCTCCAGCGCGGCGGAGCCGAGCGGGTGGCCCTCGACCTGGCCCGCGTACTCCCGGCTCAGGGGCTGCACTGCCGGGTGGCGGCGGTCGGTTCGCCGACCCGCGCTCCCTTTCCCGCTCCGCCGGGAACGTGCGATCTCTCGCTGCTCCCGATCGATCGCGCCGGCCGGGTCGATGCGGCGGTGCGGCTGGCGGCGGCTGATGGAATCGATGTCGTGCATGCCCATCTCCTCGACCGGGCCGACCTCGCGCAGTTCTCGGCGGCCGAACTTCCGACCGTGGCGACGGTCCACAACGCGCGGCGCGGCTGGCAGGCGGGCCAGGGGGAACTCGAGGCGAGCGAGGCCGATCTCGTCGTCGGCTGTGCCCAGGCTGTCGAGCAGGAATTGCACGAGGCCGGCCTCACCTTGCCGCTTCGGACTGTCTGGAACGGAATCGAACCAGCCGACCTCGCGCGGCGCGGGCGCGATCCCGAGCTGCGGCGCCTCTTCCGCCAGAAACACAGCATCGGGGCCGACGACGTCGTGCTCCTGTGCCTGGCGAATCCGCGACCGCAGAAACGGATGCCGCGGCTCCCGGCGATTCTGGCGGCCGTCCGCGAGCGGACGCCGGCGGTCACAGTGCGGCTCTTGATCGCCGGCGAGGCCTCGCGCGTGCATGCCTCAGCCCAGGAGACTGTCGCCGAAACGCAAGCTGAGATTACGAGGCTTAGGCTAACCGACGCCGTCGTCTGGCTGGGGGCGGTGGACGACGTGGCGGAAGTACTGGCGGCGGCCGACGTGCTCGTTTCAGCCAGCGAGTTCGAGGGCCTCAGCCTGGCCCACCTGGAAGCCGCTGCGGCGGGGTTACCAGTCGTCGCCACCGACGTCGGCGGGACGGCCGAGCTGACTGCCGACAAACTCGTCGTCCGGCTCGTGCCGGTCGATGCCAGTCCGGCCGAATTTGCGGCGGCAATCGGCGAGGCGCTGTCGGCGACCGGTGGTCGCGCGGCACAGTCCTTGCGCAGTTTTTCACTCGATGCGATGAGCCGACGGTATGCCTGGCTCTATCCGCGCGCCGTGGCGGCCCGGCGCAGCCGATCTGCCGCGCCGCGCCGCGACGGACTGTGGCTCGTCACCAACAATTTTTCGACCGGCGGGGCGCAGTCGAGTGCGCGCCGGCTCTTGGTCGGCCTGTTCCGGCGCGGCATCCAGGTGCGCGCGGCGGTGTTGCAGGAAGATCCCGACAACCCGACCCCCGGACGACAGGCCCTCGCTTCGGCGGGGATTCCGGTCGTCTCACTGCCGCCCCCCGGCACGGCCGATGCCGCCGTCGCGATGGAAGCGCTGCTGGCCCGGATCGATGCCGATCCGCCGCAGAGCGTTCTCTTCTGGAACGTGATTCCCGAATACAAAATCCTGCTGGCCGACGCGTTGATCGATTTTCCGGTCTTCGACGTCAGCCCCGGAGAAATGTATTTCGCCTCGCTCGAGAAATACTTTGCCCGGCCCCGCGCCGGGTTGCCGTATCGCACGGCGGCCGATTACGGCCGGCGGCTGGCGGGCGTGATCGTGAAATACTCTGCCGAGCGGGAACAGGCCGCCTCGCTCCTCGGGACGGCGGTGCACGTGATTCCCAACGGCGTACCGGTGGCCGGGGGGACTAGGCAGCACCATCGCAACGGCCAACTCGTATTCGGGACGGCCGCGCGGATCAGCCCGCAGAAACGGCTGGAAGACTTGCTGGCCGGTTTTGCCGCAGCGCACGCCAGGCTCCCGCCCTACGTCCTGCGGATCGCCGGCGCGCCCGAACAGGGAGCCGAGGAGTATGCCGCGTCGCTGCGTGAGCAATCGCGCGGCTTGCCGGTGGAATGGATCGGCGAAACCCACGACGTGGGCAGTTTTCTCGAATCGCTCGATCTGTTCGCGCAGGTTTCCGAGCCGGCCGGCTGCCCGAATGCATCGCTGGAAGCACTGGCGGCCGGATTGCCGGTGATTGTGACCGACGGCGGCGGTGCGGTCGAGCAGGTGGTCGACGGCGTCACCGGCCGGCTCGTCCCCCGCCGCGATCCGGCGGCCCTCGCCGGCGCCCTGATCGAACTGGCCGGCAACCCGGCGTTACGAGACGAATTCGCCCAGGCCGGCCAGCGCCACGTCGCCACCCACTTCAGCCTCGACCGCATGCTCGACGATTACGCCCGCGTGTGCCTTGGCTGAGACTTTCTAGGATTCGCATGTGTGACTGAATTCAGCGAGCCGCCGGATTTAATCCGGCGGGATCGGGAATAAGGGTCTCGGTGAACCAAACGATCGATCGATTCACGCACCATTGTCGAGCGTGTGCACTGTTTGCCGCGCTCCGCAAATCCAAACTGGCCCTTGACTCGACTCCGCCGGAATAAATCCGGCGGCTCGCTGGCCTGAGCATTGGGGACCGCGCGTCGATAATGAATTCACAGCCGCGGGGCCGCCGGTTTGTGTGGCGGTTGCCAGGCTTGGGCTCCCTGCACTTTCAGCTTGCGCGAATAGACTTTGTCGCCGCAGGTGGCGTACAGCGTGTCGAAATTTGGGCCGCCGAAGCAGAGGTTTGAGACTTTGCCGTTCGGCGTCGGGAGGATGCAGTTGACGCGGCCGGCTTGGTCGCAGATTTGCAGACCCAGACGCGTGGCGACGTACAGCCGGCCGTCGCGGTCGACTCGCAGGCCGTCGGCGCCGCTGTCGTCGGCTGTGTCGGGAACGTGCAGGTGGTAGTAACGCTGTTTGTGCGCCAGCGTACCGTCCGGCTGCACCTGGTAACTGTAGACCCAGTGGGAACGGCTGTCGGCGATGTAGAGCAGTGACTGATCGGGCGAGAGGGTCAGGCCGTTCGAGAACTTGAGGCCGGTGTCGACCACTTTCTTTTCACCCTTGGGGCTGATGTACCAGATCTGGCTGGGGTCGGTCCCGTTCCAGCCGGGGTTCGTCACAAAGACGCCGCCGTCGTGCTTGACGACCAGGTCGTTGCCACGGAAGCCGTCGGCGAACATGGTCGATTTGCCTTCCGCGTCCCAGGCGAGAATCTGATTGGCGCCGCCGGCCACTGAATACAGCTTGCCGTCGGGACCGAACGCCTGGCCGTCTCCCTTTTTTGTATCGCCGAGGAACAGGGCCGGCTTGCCGTCGGCACCGACTCGCCAGGTTTTGCTTTCCGGAACGTCGTTGAAGAAGACGTCGCCGGCGGCGTTCACCGCCGGGCCTTCGGTGAATTTGTAACCTTCTCCCACCAGCTTCCACCCTTCACCGGGGAGGAGAATCTCCTGAAGCTGCGGCGAACCTTTGCCGGCTTTGATCGGCGCGGGCCAGTCTTTCCAGAGCCAGCGGATGGCGTCGGGGAAGACTTCCGTGGCCTGCTTACCGTCGTGCCCCCCTTCCCCCCAGACGTGGCGGACTTCGTAGCCGCCGAAGACCAGCGCCCGTTCCATTTCCTGGTTGGCCATCCACCAGTCGCCGCCGTAGATGTTCAGGTCGTTGCTGCCGTCCTGGAGGAAAATGCGGAGCGGCTTGGGTTCGTACTTACGGATCAGTGTCGGGTAGACGTTGCCGCCGCGCAGGCCGACGTAGGTGCCGATCGTGCTGTAGACGCGGCTGAAGGCGTCGGGGCGCTCCCAGGCGGCGGTGAAGGCGCAGATCGCGCCGCTCGAGGCGCCGGCGATACAGCGATCGTTCCCTTCTTTCGAGAGGCGAATTGCCCGGCCGTCGGAGGCGGTTTTCCGTTCGACCTCGGGGAGCAACTCGTCGAGGAGGAAGCGGGCGTAGCTGTCCCCCAGGCCGTCGTACTCGTAGCTGCGGTTGAACCGGTCGAGCGCCTGGTCCGACGCGACTTTGACCCGGCCGGGGGTCACGAAGACGCCGATCGTCACCGGGATCTCTTTTTTATTGATCAGATCGTCGAAGACCGCCGGGGCGTTGTATTGGATTCCGTCCTGATTGACGTAGACGCAGGCGGGCTTGGAGGCGTCGTACTGGCGGGGGATGTAGATCCAGAAATCGCGGACCGTCCCGGGAAAGATCTGGCTTTTGTCGAACGTGTATTTTGTCACTTCGCCTTTGGGGGGCGGGTCGTCTGCCTGGGCGGATGACGAAGCGCCGAACGCCAGCGCGCAGGAAACGGCCAATAGAAATGGAATCAGGTTGCGAGGCATGGATTGGTTCCCGGGATCGTTACAGGCAGTTTCAAGGTTGCGAATCTCGCTCTTCCTTGCGGGGAGGGCCGGTCTGAGGGGCGAACGTCGATTGACGCTCGCCACCCCCATCCTAACCTTCCCCCATCGAGGGGGAAGGAATCAATTTCAGCGCCGCGAGTTTTGACTTGTGTGGCTCTACTTTTTTCTGGCCCGCCTCCAGCGCGAGCGCTCAATCTTCTTGGCGATGGCAGACCGCTTCGCCTTGCCCAACTCGTTGGCTTTGGCCTTGGCTTTGCCACTCTTCGGGGCGCCGGCCGGGCCGGCAGCGGCGCTCTTTTCGTCGTCGACCAGCGGTTGCACGAACAGTGTGTCGCCGGTGGCCTCGTCGATGACGGCCTCAGGAGGCGGGTCGGTATCAGTAGAGCGATTCGGCTTGTTCGGGCTGTTTGGCATCGACACAGGATTGCCGCCGGGGAATGGCCTGTCAAGTTGGTGCGCCGACCGCGACTTACGTCACGGCGCCGGGTTTGGGTTTCAAGACTCGGTTGCAGCGGCAGATGGGCTTGGACCGGGGACCGATGGGAAGGACCCATCGGCTTGCTGCGTCGAATGCACCAGCACGCTCGCTCCAGCGAGCCGGTGGGTTCATCCCACCGGGATCGGGTCCACGGGCGAATGTGGTACCGAATGACATTTCGACTGTCGCAGAAAGAGCGCGACGCGTGGGACGTTGCGGATCAAACGGTCTCGTGTGGCGTTGGTCGATCAGACGGGCTTGCACCCGATCCCGATGGGATCAACCCATCGGCTCGCTGTCGGGTTACGAAATCAATCGCGTGTCATCCTGACGATGCATCGGTCGCGGTTGATTTCAGGGGTGTGAAAATGGGGAGACTTGTGACGTAAGTCGTCAGAAAAACGGAATGAATAATGGTTCGGGGGGAATGAATAACACCCTGCTCGACGGTCCCTTTGTCGCAGCAAGAACTTGCGACAATCTCGCTGAAAATGCTGGCGATTTCAGTGCATTTGGGCGCGACCGCAATGAGTCGCCCTAACATGGCGAGCGACAGGCTGATGGGGCGTCAATTCGCTCCCAAATTCGGCGCGCGCGCATTTTGGAATTTATTCACACTGAGATTATTCATCTTTGGGGGTGGATATCGAGAATCGTTTACGCGACTTACGGCGTGCGGCCACGCGCGTCGTTCCAGGTCGGGTTGGAGAGTCAGACGGGCTGGGACCCGATCCCGATCGGATCAACCCATCGGCTCGCTGGGGAGAGGATTGCTCGTCTGACTCGCTCGTTGGAATCAGATTCAGGCGCCGGCGGCTCGGGCGGTCGCGGTGTCAGGATCGGGCCGGCAGAACATTCGCGTCAGCACGAGATGCGTTGGGAGGAAGATACCTGCTGGGAGAACGATCATGAGCAGACCGACATAGAGGGGCTGGGGCATCCAGGTCTGGGCCGTCTCGTCGCTGAGTCCGTAGACGTAGTTGATATTCACCGGCTGGAGCGGGTGGTCGGCCGCGGGGGGCGGCGCGGGCATCCATAGGTAACAGACCATCACCAGGCCCCACGCCAGACCTGTCCAGGCCTTGAGTGCGCGGCGGTCATAACCGAGCCGCCAGACCAGCCAGACCAGGAGAATCGGCAGCCAGAAGTGAAAGAACGAGAGTCCCCGTGTCAGCAGCGGATTTTCGGGATTGAACATGTAGCCGGTCATTCCGGTGGCCTTAAAGCCGCACGCCTCGGCCAGAAAGTCGAAGATCCAGAGCGACTGAGGAAACAGAATGCCGACCGCCGGCATTGATGCCAGAAGCGGCGACTCGAGCCACAGGGCGCCGAGCGTGAAGAAGAGAGCCAGGTCGCAGAAGTAGAGGAAGTTGGTCGGGCCGTACGACGTCCAGTAAACGGGAACGAGCACGACGACAAATGCGGTGTACGCCAGCTTGAGCCACAGGGGAATCTGTCGCTGTGCCGCAAGGTCGGAAATCGGCAACTGGTCGTTCATGGAACTCTGTCCGTTTCTGGCGAGCGGATTTGCTGGGTCAGATGGGATTCGACGGGGACCGATGGGAAAGACCCATCGGCTTAGGGGGAAGGACCCATCGGCTTGTTGAGGAAGAACCCATCGGCTTGGAGGGGACGCGGATTTGCGAGTCAATGCGGGTATCGTTTCTGGTCTGGCAATGAATAGAATCGGAAATCGACGAAACTCGCAATGCCGAGTTGCTTAATCTGGCTCTGCTTCGCCTATCCCCACATGCCCGAATTCTCGATCGAATCCCCTGAAGATCGCCGGCTCGATCCCTACCGCGATGTGAAACGCGCCCGCGATCATTCCGAAGAGACGTTTATCGCCGAAGGGGAAAAACTCGTGTTGCGGCTGCTGGAAAGCGGGTGCCGCACGAGATCGATTCTGTGTACGCCGGCGGCTCGCGACCGATTGCCGACCGGTCTTCCCGCGGAAATCCCCGTGTACGTCGCGTCGACGCCGATCATTTCACAACTGATCGGGTTCAAGTTTCACCGGGGAATTCTGGCATGCGGCGAGCGCCCCGAGCCGGCAAACCTGGCGGCATTGCTGGAAGCCCAAGTCTCGCCAAAACCACTGCTGCTGGTTCTCTGTCCGGAGATTCGCGATCCGACCAATCTGGGGACGATCATTCGCACGGCTGAGGGCTTCGGGGCGGCATTCCTGATTGCCGGTCGGGCGGGAACCGAGCCGTTCTCGCGGCGGGTCCTGCGGACTTCGATGGGTTCGGTCCTGCGGCTGCCGATTGTTCAGACCGACGACTGGATCGCGACTCTCGAGACGCTGCATGACCACAACGTCGAGACGATTGCGACGGTTCTCGATCCGTCGGCTGAACGACTCGCCGAGGCGCAGCGGCCGGCGCGGGTCGCCCTGCTGCTGGGAAATGAAGACGCGGGACTGCCGGCGGCACTCGCTGCCATGGCACGCCGGCGAGTGACGTTGCCGATGGCGGTCGCCGTTGATTCGCTCAATGTGTCGGTCGCCGCCGGGATCGTGTTGCATCACTTCGCCGGGGTGAAGTGACCACGATTTACAATCCACGCTCCATGGGCGCCGCCCTCGCGGAGAGAAGACTTGTTTAACCCGGAGCCAACGGCGACGCCCTGTTGCACTGGGGCCTCGCCGTTGGCTCGGGGTTAAACGAATTGAAAGCGACAAACGTCTTCCTGGCAGCAGCGGAACTGACGTTTCCACGACACGACGGGACGGGTGGACTGAAGTCCACCCTACGGACCACCCTACAGTTCGCCCTACATGAACGCTATCCCGCGGCAGGCGTTTGACTTGGCTCTGGCGTGACCTATATTTCGGCGGAAATTCTCGCACGACCCTGGACGGGTTGGTTTCATGCCCGTTGAGCCTCTTCCTGCCCCCTGCTCTCCTTCGCTCAGCCTGCGGTCCGGACTTTCGGCCCGGTGGTGCTGGGTGATTGGTGCCATCATTTGCCTGTTTCTGGCGAATGCCTGGCGTGTTGACGCCGATGCTGATTTGTGGGGTCACTTGCGATTTGGCCTCGATACGCTGGCTGACGGCAGACTGGCAACCAGCGACACTTATTCGTATACGGCAGCCGGCGCCCCGTGGACGAATCACGAATGGCTTTCGGAGCTGACGTTCGCCGTCTGTTATCGCCTGGCCGACGCAACGGGTCTGGTCGTTTTGCGGGCGTGCCTCCTGGCTCTGACGTTCGCTGCGATCGGCGTGTTGATCGTACGCAGAAAACTGTCTCCCGAGGCAACGCTGGCGCTGGCGATTTTCGGGATCACCGTTCTGCCGCAGTTTTTTCGCGTCCGTCCGCAGATGTTCACGTACGCCGCTTTCGCCTGGCTGATCGTGCTGTGCGATCAACATCGCCCGGGACGCCGCTGGGGATTGGCGCTGGTCCCGCTGCTGGTCGCGATCTGGTGCAATTTTCATGCGGGCTTCGTTGCCGGATTGGGGATCTTCGGGATTTACTGGTGCCTGTTTGTCTGGGAGTCCCGCCGGCTCCCCGACCGAAATCGCGAGCGGCGATTTCTGGGAATCGTGCTGGCTTTGTCGATCGCCGCCACCCTTTGCAACCCGTATGGCGTGCACTACTGGCAGTACGTGCTGTTCGCCGTGACGATGCCCAGGCCTGAAATCACGGAATGGCGTGCGGTCTGGCAACAGAACCCGGTCGTGCTCGGCTGCTACCTGGCGGCGGTGGTGGTCCCGGCAATCTGCTGGTTCAAGAGTACGCGGCGCGGATCGATTGCCGAAACGTGTGCCTTCATTCTGGTCACCTGCCTGGCGGCACAACACGCCCGGCACATCCCGTTTGTCATGATTCTGGGAGCAGCCGTCTTCATTCGCCGCTGGGCCGAGTGGCAAGTTCGACTTGCGCTCCCGAGGCCGGAACTGCAACCGGCAACGCTGAATTCGCTCCCCACCCGATTCGCACTGGCACTCCTGCTGCTATTGGCGTTCCTGGGGGGGGCGACGAAGTTGAGTCGCGAAGTGGCCGCGGCGCAGGAGGCAGGAGTGGTGACTGTCGCGGCCGGGCAATACCCCGTTGGGGCAGTGGCGTTTCTCAAGGGGGAACAGGTCCAGGGGAATCTCTACTGTGGATTCAGTTGGGGGGAATACTGCCTGTGGCACTTGGCCCCCCGCTGCCCCGTCTTTTGCGACGGCCGGTATGAAACCGTCTATCCGTCCGCCGTATCGAAACTGGCGTTGGGCTCGCTGGCAACCGAGGTCGACCGCCGAACAATTCTGGACTTGTATCCGACCGAAATCGTCCTGATCCCTGCGGCCGATCCGGCCGTCGCCTGGATCTCGGATCGTCCGGATTTCGTCGAAGTGTATCAGGATGGGATTTCACGAATCTTCGTGAAGCGGCTGGCCCGTATGGCTCCCTGGCTGCGGGGACTGGCTGCGGAGAATCGCCTGCCAGCGACGACGTCCTGTGTGCCACAAGTGCCATTTCCTGGCTGATAATCAGGCAGGATTGACGAACAGGGCTCGGTTTCGCACGCGGTTTCCCGGGTGGGGCGCGATGGTCCCTGGTCCCGCAGACCCCGCAGTCTGCCGCCATTCATAGGGGATTTCCTCATCTTTCGTCAGGGGCTTTCTCCGATTATCGCCCGCATTCCGGCTGCATAAATTTACTGGTGCGGGCGGGGTTGTCTGGTATCGGGATCGGCAGGCTCAAGCTCAAGGAGACGACACCATGCTCCCGCGAACGATGGCCACGATTTTGGCAGTACTGGCACTGGGGTGGTTGCTCGCAACTGCTGCCAGCGCCGCAAATTCTGTCAACGGAACGATCGAATCGGCCGGATCCGGTTCGGTTTCGATCAAAGACGAATCAGGAACCGTCCACAAATTTGACGTCGACTCGGCCGCAAAAATCACACTGGATGGCAAGACGGTGAAACTCGACGACTTGAAGGCCGGAACGTCGGCGACGATCGAAACAGAGATCAAGAACGAAAAGACCATGGCCGTGATGATCACGGGCCGGTCTCCGTTGTAAAGGAATCGTAAACAGGACTCATTAAAGGGGGCCGTAACATGCATCGAAAGCAGATTTTTAACAGGACGGGCGAAGCTGCCGCAGTCCTGCCGTCATTGAGAACAGAGCGGTTCAGCGGCAAGACCATGGCTGAGGAGGAACCTGACGATAAGCTCGATCGGTGCGCCCGGGCTTGTTCGTTCAGCCAGCGCGCCTGCGACAGTTGTGCGACCTGGTGTTCCCGCGAACTGGCTCGGGGGGCACATCAGTTGGCTGAGTTGCTCACCGCCTGCCGCGATTGTGCCGACTTGTGCTTTGCCGCGGCGCAGATCATCACCCGCCACGGCGGGGCGGTCGATCTGGTGAGTGCGGCGTGCGCCGAGGCCTGCCAGCGCTGCATCCGCGCGTGCGAAGAGCATGCGGGCGAAGACAAGAGCGTGGCCCGCTGCCTGCGAAAATGCCATGAATGCGAAAAGGCGTGCCGGACGCTCTCGCCGCCGGCCTTTTTCCCGAGTTCCCGATAGGTGCCGGCGATGGACGTGACACTGGAACGTCTCGATGACGCAGAGGACGTCGAAATTGTCGTGGAGACACACGACTTCACGCTGGCTGACCCCGATTTCGTCATCGGCAGGGCAGACGACTGTGACCTCCAGCTTGAGAGCGATTTCGTCAGCCGCCATCACTGCCGATTGATCGTCGATGATCGCGATCGTGTCGTCACAGTCCTCGACCTGGGGAGCCATAACGGGACATTCGTCAACGACGGACCGGTGGCAGGAGAGCGCCGACTGAAGGACGGGGATAAACTCGTCATCGGCTGCATTCCTTTTGCGGTTCACATTGCCGTGCCGGCCTGGCCGTGATGCCTTCCGGCAACAACCCCGAGCATCCGGCATTTGCGGCAGATCTCATGGCGAGGACGCGTCGTTTCAGCGCTGGTGCAGCGCTCGCCCGGTCTGGCAGGCAATCCGTAACCTAGAGTTGTCTGGCATGCGGGAAGTTCTTGCCGGGCGATCGCCCGTGCCGCAGGCCGTCATTCGAAGCCGCATCGGCTTGATTCGCGACGGGGGATTGCGATGAGCCCGCGTGGTTTCCGGACCGGCACATCAGGGGTTTTTGCAGCAGGGGTTCAATCATGATCAGGAAATTGGGGTTTCTCGCCGTCGCAATGAGCGCGCTCCACGTCGCTTTGCCGGCTGCCAGCCACGGTGCAAATGCGGCCGCTACGGTCCTGCGCGATAATTCGGACGGAGACGACGAGGGGAGCGGTGTCGTCGATCCCGTGCCGCAGGATGATGGCACTGACGGCGTCGACGACGGTTCCGGCGACGGGTCGTAACGAGTCGTTATCGAGATGCAGGGGCCGCAGATCAGACAGCAGCCGCGATTTTCGCGGCTGCTTTTTTTGTGCCCTGCGAATGGGTGCGCGCGTCGCGGCAGCTCACCTCCAGACTTTTCCGGCAGTTTCCGGTGGTGAGGTATTTGACTCGCTGGGAACCCGGCCTAGGTTTTGAATAACCAGACATCGAGGGGGATCCGGTGAGACGGCATTTCGTGCGCCGAGTCGCCCATCCTGCCGGATTCCAGTCGGAAGTCTCATCCGGCCAATTTCTGCCGGTTGTGGTTACGTACGATCCAGGGAGCCTGACGTTTCCGCAGTGTCAGCGGAAGTCAGCCCGAAAAATCCAGGCATCCTGGACCGGTGTGTCAGCGCATCAAGGCGATTCCGTCAACAGGGGAGACAAGCATGCAATCGAATTGGAAGGGCACAGCGGGTCGTTTGCGGGCGTTGATGAAGCGGCGCGGAGCCATGATCGTGCTGGCTGCGATCGGGATGGTCATGCTGTTCGCGCTCGTGGCGTTCGCTCTGGACGTTGGAATGATCGCATTGACCAGCGCGCGGCTTCAGAAAAACGCCGACGCGGCATCTCTGGCCGCCGCCCAGCAGTTGAGCGGTACGGCAGACCCGGCCACGGTTCGCGCCAACGCCCGGGCAGCGGCTCTGGCCGTGACGATTGCCAACGTCGGCGGCAACCCGGCACACGCGAACTTCGACGTCAATCAGGACGTCGCATTCGGCCAGTCGACCTGGAACTCGTCGACGCAGAAGTACACCTACAACTGGGGGGATCAATATACCCCTTACAACATGGTGCGGGTCTACGGTCGCCGGGTTGTCCGGCCCCCCGATCCGATCACGCATGCGGCGATCGATCAGCGTCTGTCGCTGTTCTTCGCACCGGTTCTCGGGCAGAACTCGGCTTCCATCGAGAAATCGGCCGTCGCCAGCTTCCAGCCGCGTGACATCATGGTCGTTCTCGATTTCTCCCACTCGATGTGCTACGACAGCCAGTTTTACCGGTTGGGACTGTTGCCGCAAACGCAGATCGAAACGTCGCTTCAGAACATCTGGCAGGATCTGGGATCGCCGGTCTACGGCAACCTCCAGTTCGCGCCGCAATACGTGACCTTCAACGGCGCCGGCACGAACCCGCATATCAGTGTGACCTGGAAGGGGAAGTCGGTGTCGGTCACTTCGGGCCAGAGCATCACCAAGGTCCGGCTCAAGTATTCCAATAATAACGCCCAGACTTTCAATGGCTCCGGGACGACCGGTACGTTCCAGGGGAGCGGCAGCAATAGCGGTCAGGAGATCGTCTCGGCGTGGGTCCTTTCGGGGAGCAACGCCAACCTCTCAAGCGGCGGCTACGGCGAGCAGTTCAGCTTCGCCAACTCGAACATCATCTCGGCACTCGGACTGACGAACGTTGCCTATCCCTACCCGTCGGGAAGCTGGAACGAACTGGTCGACTATTGCACCGGCGGGTCGCAGGACGTCAACAACGCCGGGTACCAGTTCAAGTTCGGAGCGATGCTGTGGGTCAATTACATCCAGGACGTTCACGGTTCGTACGCCGAGACTCCGGATCTGTGGAAGACCCGCGAAATGCCGACCTCCATCCTCAAGGACGGGGTCAACACATTCGTTAACTACCTGACGTCAGCGCAAGCCAACGACAAAGTGGGATTGTCGATCTACAGTACGTCCTCCGGAGCCATCCTGGAACAGGGGCTGACGACGAATATTGCGGCAATCAATACGATTACGCAGAAACGTCAGGCGGGACACTACGACCCGTACACCAATATCGGTATGGGGATGCAGGTCGCGCGGCTGGAGCTGCAGAATAATGCCCGCCCCGGCGCGTACCGGTTGATGGTCGTGATGACCGACGGTGTGGTCAATCGCCCCACCAGTGCTTCGGTGGGCCAGGCTCTGGTGCTGTCGGAAGCCACCGCGGCCGCGAATGCCCAGATCAAGATTCTGACGATCAGCATGGGGGTCATGGCAGATGTCAATCTGATGCAACAGGTGGCCGATGCGACCAGCGGGATCAACTTCGTGGTTCCTGGCGGCGCCGACTACACGGCGTACCAGCAGCAGATGCTGACGACGTTCGAAACGATCGCCGCCAGCCGGCCGCTCAAATTGATCAGCGGTCAATGACCGGCGCGTCGGATCGAGGAAAGTGAAGGGTTGCGTTGACGGAAGTAGCCGGAGTGTGCGGCAAATTGCCGCGGATGCCGCTCGATCTTGAGGTTCGACTGCGAGAGGACCCGAAACATGATGACACGCGGACAAAATCAACATCGGTCGCGACACCTGCCGGCGGGAAATCGGCGCGGCGCGGCCGCGGTCGAAATGGCCGTCGTGCTTCCCATCTTCATCATGGCCCTGCTGGGAATCATCGAGCTGTCACGCGGGATCATGATCACGCAACTGCTCGAGAATGCCGCGCGCGAGGGGGCCCGGATGTCAATCCTCGACGGCACGACGAATTCGCAGGTGCAAACCTCGGCGCAAACATTTATGCAGAACGCCGCCCACATCTCCCCCAGCAATGTGACAGTCACCATTAATATCAATGGCAGCAACGGCGCATCGCTGGCCAATGCAAAACAGGGGGACCTCGTCACGGTCACGGTGTCGGTGGCGTTCTCGAACGTAAGCTGGCTCCCCCCGAATTACCTGAAAGGGGCCACGCTGTCGGCCCTCGCGGCCATGCGCCACGAATGACGGCAACGTACGTCGCGGGGTCGCGGTTCGTGCCATGAACCTTGGTCCTGCCATTCGAAGAATCGGCAACCCGGCTGCTCGAAGCAGTCGGGTTGCACTGTTTTCGGCGATCGGCGAGGGCGTCAGTTGAGTGCAGCGGCACCGGCAATTGATGCGTGAGATCTGCCCCGGCAGGCAGAAAACAATCGCATCTCGAAGCTGCTCCGACTCGCAGGCTTGTCGATCAATCCCGTTTAAGACACAATGTCTCTGCCGTGGTGCCTCTCCGGCCCTGGGATTCCTGACCGATGAAAAAACCACATGTCCTGTTCGCTGCCACAGCCTGCCTGGCTATTCTCGCTCGCGGGTCAGTGGCCCGGGCTGAACCGGCTGCCGCCGATCTGCTCGAATTGCACACTCAGGCGGCGAAGTCCTACCAGATCTTCCGGGATCGCGAGCGGAAAGAACCGCTCGAATTGCGCGCCAAGCCGGTCTTCAACTGGACGAACCTTGTCGGGGAGCATCCCCAGAACGGGCATTTATTCATCTGGACCTTCGGTGGGCGCCCGGAAGTGATCGGCACGATGTTTTCGACGCAAATGTCCGATCCCGGCAAGCGCATGATCATCCACGAGTTTCACACGCTTGCGATGCAGAAGCTCTACCCCGTGACCCCCAAAGACAGCGCTTACCAGTGGACTCCCGAAGCGGGGATCAAACTCACTGCCGCCGAAGACGCGCCCCCGGTCGCCGAATCGGCTTCCCAGCGCCTGGTCCAGATGCGCGCTCTGGCTCGGACATTTGCCGCTGAGAATCGAGCGCAAGACGGGCAGACGTGGGAGCTGCGGCTCTTGCCGACGCCGCTCTGGAACTATCAGGCCCCCTCGGCGGGCGTGCTGGAAGGCGCGCTGTTTGCCATGGTCAGCTCGGCGGGAACCGACCCGGAAATCGTGCTGGTGATCGAGGCGCGCCATCCGGCGGCCGGTGACGAGAACTGGGTCTGGAATTGTGCGGCGGTCCGGTTTTCCGACAAGGATCTGACGGTCAAGCGGAACGGGAAGCCGCTCTGGTCGTCACTCGACGACGAAGAACACCGGGTCGAGATCAAGAACCAGTACACCCTGATTCAGAATCGCGACAAGACCTATAGCTGCTATCGGGCACGCGTCATCGACGAACTCCCTTGACGACGGCTGCCGGCAGTCCCCGTTACAACCAGCACAGCTAGTCATTCCGGCCGATTTCGATAGCCCGGGCGCCCAAATCATCGTGCCGGCTCCCGCCGATCGCCAGCCTGTAAAGGCAGGCAAATTGTCGCCGTTGAATCCTGTCACCCTCCGGCCCCCTGACGAACTGCGGGAACCGGGCCGATAATTTGACAATCTGCCGTTTGCGACATTAAATTGCAGTGGTGGGCCTCCCCCTCCAGACCCGGGTGTTGCGGTCGTCTTCTCGATTGCTAAAGTCGGGTTGTACAATTCTGATCAACTCAGGGAGCGAGACCATGCGATTCGGGCCGTCGGGCTTCTGGGACCATTTCTGTACGACTTTCGGGTTTGGCGCCTCTGGCCGGCGCCGCCGACCGCGTCGGATCGCCTCGAATTCAGACCTGCCGGTTTCTGCCGAGATCCAGGAACTGGAGTCTCGTGCGCTGCTCACCGTCACGTATCATGGTGGTGCGCTCCTGACCAGCGTTGAAGCACAGGCCGTCTACCTGGGTTCCGACTGGCAGAGCAGTTCCGCATTGCAAACTCAGACGACGTCACTCAACCAGTTTGTCTCGATGATCGTCCAGAGCGGCTATATGGATATGCTGACGCAGGCTGGCTACAACGTCGGCCGCGGCAGCGCCACTGCGGGCGTAGTCGATAACATCACGCTCAATAAAACGAATACCGGCATTACCGACGGGCAGATCCAGGCCGACCTCCAGGCGATGATCAACGCGCATCAATTGCAGGCGCCCGATGCCAATCGGCTGTACGTCGTTTACGTCGAACCGGGTGTGATTGTGCGGTCCGGATCCGATGCCAGCAACACCACGTTTCTGGGTTACCATAGCGCCTTCGGAGGCACAACGGCTTCGGGCCAGCCGATCGACATTCATTACGCCGTGATCCCGCACCCGGGAGCTCCGAATTTTACGGCGTCTTCACAGGGGTTCGCCTCGGACCTTGACGAGATGACGTCGGTCTCGTCGCACGAAATTGCGGAAGCCGCCACCGACCCGAATGTCAATTACAAAGCGCTGGGCTGGTATGACGATCAGAGGAATGGAGAAATCGGCGACCTCACCAATTTGAATACCGTCCTGAACGGCTTTCTGGTCCAGGACGTCGTCAACCAGAACGACCAGGTGATCACGCCCGTCACAGCGCCTCCCGCGCTGACGGCTCCGCAGAACGTGACTGTCAAAGCCCTCTCGACGAGCACGGCCCAGTTGTCGTGGAGCGCCGTCGCCGGAGCGACCGGTTACCGGATTTTCCTGGTCAACGGCTCGCAATCGACGCTGCTGGGATCGGTCGGGTCCTCGGCGACTTCAGTTCAAGTCAACAGCCTGACGCCGGGAAGCACGGTCTCGTTTAAGGTCGAGGCTTTCAACGCGACTGCGACGGCTGATTCAAAGCTCGTCAGCGTGACGATGCCGACGACAACCCCGTCAACCCTGGCCGCCCCGCAGGTCACGGCCCGGGCATTGTCACCGACGAAGGCGCTGCTCACCTGGAACGCTGTTTCCGGCGCTCAGGGGTATCGCGTCTACCAACTCCTTGGAACTCAGCGAGTCCTGCTGGGGACCGTGGGCCCGCAGACGACGCAGGTTCAAATCTACAACCTGATGCGCGGTTCGACGGCGCGCTTTGTCGTCGAGGCATTCAACGCCAGCGCCGTCGCCGATTCGGGAGTCGTTTCGGTTTCCCTGCCACGGTTTGCCTCATCGCATAATCGGTGGAAGTGGCTCTGATAATCGCGCCGTGGTTGAGCGGTCAGCAGGAGGTTCACAGCCACCGACGCCGTCGGCAACCCCGACGGCATTCCGGCAAAAGTCCATCAGTTGGGAGTCAACGTCACGTTGACATCGCCACCGTTCAGGAAGGCATTGGTCGGCAGCTTGAATGTGCCCACCAGCGACACGAGATGGCTATTGGTCCCATCAAGTGTCAATACTGAGTTCACCCCGGGCTTGGGGACAATCGCGAGGCTCAATTTATGCCCCGCGGCTGTAATACTGACGGTGATCTTCCCGGTCGGCGCGATTTGAACCACGTGGCCGTTGATCGAAGTCACCTTACCCTTGATCGCTCCGGTGACCGAATTGATTGTGACGCCGCCGAAATCAACGTTGAGGGTCTGCTTGAAACTGAGCGAGAAGGCCTTGCCTGTCGCCAGCGTGACGGTCCCCTTGGTCAACGAGCCGTTGAATCCGAAATTGTTAATTCCGAGTTCGGCAATCGTGAGATTGGCGTGAATCGGGCCGCCGAAGTTGACGACCGCTGCCTTGACTGCGGCGGAGTGGAGATCGTGGTGAGCATGAGCCAGGGCAGCATGCACACCGGCAGACAGCATCGACCGAACTTCTAAAACGTCTGCAGCTACGGGGAATTGAAACGACGTGCCATTTGTCCTACGGAGCTTCGCCATGGTTGGGCCCTTTCTTGTTCAGCCAGTGGGTTGCTACATGAGAGACTGCGAACGCATGAGCCTTCTTTTATGATCAGCCCTACCGGGCCATGTCAACTAACTTCGCTACTTTCGCTCGTCGGCATGCGCGGTTCATCCAACCTGAATCCTCGACGACCCCAGTCCCTTCGCGTCGCGGCCCGCCTTTCGCCGGCATTCGTCAGCGCCAACGAGTCCGATCGACTTTCTTCAGGCGCTGACCATCAGGTTGTCCAGGACCCCAATTCGCGAGTCTCGAGGCAGCGACTGGCCAGCTACGGACAATAGCCGGCCCTGAGCGTAAGTGGTGTTGTCTGTTCAACTTGGCATTGACAGAGATTGGCTATTCTCATATGTCCCCCTCCCGAATCGCCGGCGATTTGGCAGCGATTCCTGGTTGATCGATCCTCTCTTTTCACGAATTCAAACTCGGCTCGGGTCACGGGCTTCTTTCCCGGTGGCCGCAGCGCACATTCCGCTGAAGCGGAGATGAAACCGCATGAAAAACGCAGGCCTGAACCTGGTTGTCGTTGCCCTGTTGTGGGGAGCGGTCGGTTGCGTGCACATGCATCCCACGACGTCCGGCTTCCTGTCCGACTATTCCGGACTGGCACAGGCCGACAAGAAGGACCGGGTTCGGACGAAGTCTGTCGAGCCACAGGCACTCGCGGGAATTGATTCGTTCTATATTGAACCGATCGAATGGCTGGCGGACGATCTCGGGCAGCCGGCGGATGATCCGAAGCAGGCGGCGACAATTCGCGATGCGCTCGAAAATTCACTGGTCAAGGAATTGGGAAAAATCCGGCCCATCGTCGAGGAGGTTGGTCCGCGGACTGCCCGCGTTCGTTCGGCAATCACAGGGGTCCAGGAATCCAAGCCCTTCGCCAACCTGTTTCTGGCGGTGCAGATCGCCGGTCCCCTGTTCAACGGAGGCGCCGTCGCCGAGATTGAGGTCATCAGTCCCGACGGCAGGCAGATCGCCGCCGAGTCGGCCGCCTTCATGGGGAGTGAATGGGATATCGTCGGCTACTTCTGGGGTCCCAAACATCCGAGCACGGCGGTGGAGCGGGCCGCGAAGCAGATTTCCGACGATCTGGCGGTCGCGCAAACATCAGCGCCGTCGGTCGATCAAATGCCGACCAGGGGGCCATTGCCAACCACAGGACCATTGCCAACCACAGGAATCGTCAAGCCGGCCGGCTTCCAGGAAGGTCAGTCCCTGGCTCGCGGGGGGAACCGGGCGCAATCAGCGAATAAACCCCCGCGCAGCAAGCCTTACGCCGGGCCGAACTGAATCGAGCCAAGCATCCCCCGGCTGACGTAGGGTTCGAGCTTTTCCCGCAGATTGTCGCGGGCCCGTGAGAGGAGTGACTTGACGGCGGCGGGCGTCATGTCGAGCGTGCCGGCGATCTCTGTGTAGCTCATTTCCTGAAACTTGTGCAGGAGCACCGCCATCCGCTGCTTTTCATTCAGCGTTTCGAGAGCAGCCTGCACGACCGATTGCATTTCCGCCTTGTCGAACTGGCGCGTCGGCATCAGCCCTGATTTGTCAGCCAGGAGCCGCTCGATCGGCCGAGCACCCGAGAGCCCCGGCTCGCCTCCGTTCGGGACAAACTCCCGCCGCCGCGCAGTGTCACGACGCCGATTGAGGGCCAGGTTGTTGGCAATCCGAAACAGCCAGGTGGAAAATCTGGCGGTCGGTTCGTAGCCGTGCCGGGCCTGATAGATGCGAAAAAAGACTTCCTGGGCGACGTCTTCGGCCGCCTCGGCATCCCCCAGCATGTGAGCCAGGACCCCGACGAGCCGGTTCTGGTTATTGGCGACGAGTTGGGCGAAAGCCGCTTCGTCTCCCTCCTTGGCGCGGAGCATCAACCCCACGTCCGGATCGCGCAGCGCTGCGTTCTCTTCGATTCCGGCGTTTTCGTTCACGGGGCTCGGTCGAGCCGTCTTTTTCCGCAATGCGGCGATCATGCGCAGGCATACTCCCCTTCCTCATAGTCACGGTTCGATCCCATGACCCGCCGCGCTGTGATCATTTTTTTAAGGCACCCGGAAAGATAACGGTCTGGCGGGCTGGACCTGGGCCATTTGTCGCGCCGCAGCGAAGGGACCCTGCACACCGCGACCGAATTTCTGCGAGTTCTCGCCGATTCAGTGGCCTTTGCCGAGCAACCGCTGGATCCAGTTCAGGGGGGGCGGGAAACCTGCCAGGGACTCTCTGGCGGCGGTACGGCCGGCGGCGATCATCTCTCCGGCCGAGCTGAAGTCGAACCAATCGACGTGGCCCACGTCTGGTAAAATGACCAGATCGGCCCTCGACTTGACATGCTCTCTGAATAATTCTGCGCCAATGTCGTTCATTCGCAGCAGGATCTCGACGGCACTTGGCTCCCGGGCCAGCGGCTTCAGATCCGTACCAACGTCGACGGCAATCAGCGTCTCGGGCTGAAACGTCTGCGCGACTTTGAGCGCGAGCGCGGCGAATCCTCCAATATCACACAGCAGCTTGCCTCCGAAGAGCACCGGCGGAAAGATTCCGGGAACCGACGCCGAAGCGCGGACAGCGAGCCGGACCGGCCCGCGGTCAAAGACCTCAGGACGCCCCGTGTGCAAATCGACCGCGATCACGCTCAAGGGAATTCGAGCGTCGGCGATATCCGCGTCGGGAAGCAGTTGATCGACGACGTGCTCCAGCAGTTCTCCTGGCATCAGCGAGCTGCGCCGCACCGCCCGATACAGCATGCGATTCGCCCTGAGCGAATCGGCCAGACGGCGGTAACGGGTCGCAATGCTTCCAGCAGATTCGGCCCGGGGAGCGAACTGCGCGCGGAACAGATGCTGCTGGTGCCGCAGAAACTCGCGTGATTGCAGAAATTCACCCGCTTGCCGCTGAACCTGAGTGATGTCAGGCCGAAAGGCGAACATCGCACCGACGACGGCGCCGATACTGACTCCCACGATTCGTTCAAACGTCAAATCGGCGCGCAACAGTTCCTCGATGACCCCCAGATGGGCAATTCCCCGGGCGCCACCCCCTCCCAGTGCCAGTGTTGCCCGGCGCCCTGTCATCGAATGCTCAGCTCCTGCGATCAGTGGTTGGAGACTACCGTTAACGGCTCAATGCCGTCGTCGAATCCTTCTCCAGTGACCACGCTGCCGTCAAGGCCGAATGTGCCGGAAAATCTGTCTTTTTCCGAAGGACTTCGGTGGATGAAGTTGTTGACGTCATCGAATACCGGACGAATAATTCTCCAGGAGAATTCGACAGATTCGGCAGCGAGCGATTTCCCAGGTCCCCAGGATTGGCTTGAAACAGGGTGATTTATGGTCGCTTTAGGCAGCCTTTGGCCGTTCGGTCGAACGCGGCGCCCCTGGCACGATCATTACCCTGCCGGCGTTCCAGCGAATCTGGATTATCCAGCCGAGCAGTTGAGCTGGCTCCTCGAGAATTCGGCAGCACACTTTCCCGAGCGCATCGCCTGCCGTTACTATTCGCAGCGCGTCACGTATAGCGAACTGCTCGCGCAGGCACGGCGCCTGGCACAGGTCCTCAGACGCGAAGGATTGCAACCGGGAGACCGCGTCGGCGTGTTATTGCCGAATCTTCCCGAGTACCTCGTGGCGCTGTTCGGGACGTGGATGGCGGGTGGTGTCGTTGTGGCGCTCAGCCCGCTGATGGTGGCTGATCAGGTCGGCGCATTTCTGGCTTCGACTGGATGCCGGATTGCCATTACAGTCGACGTGCTCTCACCCCTGCTGTGTGGAGCTCCGGGGGCGCTGGCGCGCAAGGCTCCTGACGTGATCCTGTCGACGTCGCTCAGCGGACGGCTGCCGCGACTGGAGCGGCTGGGGTACGCGTGGGTCCGATTTCGCCGCATTGGATTCGGGCACAATTATTCCAGCAGCAAAATGCTCGATTTTGAAGAAGCCGTTTCGACCGGGGCGGAAATCGCCACGCCGGTCTCCGTCGACTTGCACTCTCCGGCTTACATTCTGCCGACCGGCGGAACGACCGGCGCCCCCAAAGCGGTGACGCTGTCGCATGCCAACCTGATGGCCAACGCCTGGCAACTTTCGCACTGGTCGCAAGGGGAACCGGGGGGCGAGACGCTGCTGGCAGTCCTCCCCTTTTTCCACAGCTACGGTCTCTCGACCTGCGTCCTGAACGGCGTGGCCCTGGGAGCGACGCTGGTGCTGCATCACCGGTTCCGGCCGGCGTCGGTCGTGCGCCTCATCGAAGAACAGCGTCCCACGTTGTTCCCGACCGTACCGGCAATGCTGGCGGCACTCAATTCACAGGTTCTGCGCCACAAAAAGCCCGACTTGCGGTCATTGAAACTGTGCCTGTCTGGTGGAGCTCCCCTGCCTCCGCGAGTCGCTGCCGAATTCAGCGAGCACACTGGCTGCGTCGTCGTCGAAGGGTATGGATTGTCGGAAGCCAGCCCGGTCACGCACGCCGGCCCGCTGGATGGAACGGCGATTCCCGGCACGATCGGCCTGCCGCTGCCCGACACCGACGCCCGGATCGTCGATGCCGCGACCGGCCGCGAAACGCTCCCCATCGGAGAGGTTGGCGAACTGGCCGTCAGCGGCCCGCAGGTCATGCTCGGCTATTGGAACAATCCGGCTGAAACGGCGCGTGTGCTCCGTGACGGCTGGCTCTACACAGGTGATCTGGCGACCTGCGATGAACAGGGATTCTTCCGCATCGTTGATCGCAAAAAGGACCTGATCATCACCTCGGGTTTCAACGTCTATCCGGCGGACGTCGAAGCGGTGCTCAGAACGTATCCGGGCGTCCACGACGTGGCAGTCATCGGCGAACCGAACGACGATGTGGGCGAACTCGTCCGCGCCGTCCTCGTGCTGGATCGCGGCAACAAACTGAACCGCCGCGATTTCGATCTGTTTGCCAGAGAGCACCTGGCGGCGCATCAGCGGCCGAAACTGGTAGATACCCGCTCTGACGATCTGCCCCGCAACTTCCTGGGCAAGGTTCTGCGTCGCGAGTTGCGTGGGGCGCTCGAGGGGGGTTCGAAACTGGCGCCGGCCGGCGGATAAACCGGCCTAGGCGGGCCGTTGAAAAACGGGACTGTCCCTCTCCTGCCACTCGTGTTTCCACGACAAATCGATATCGCCGACAGGGACTGTCCCCTTTTTCAACACATTGCTAGGCGGCTGCCGACGAGTCATGCAGTCCGGTCTGGCGGTGCCGGGCGGTCAGCAGGTGAATCGCTCCGGTGAGACCATGCAGGGCATCTTCGATCTGCTGCGTCTCGCGCAGGACCCGCAGATTGTCGGTCAGGTGCGACTGCAGTTCGACGAGCTTGCCTTCGCCGCCGGCGATCTCGCGCAGCGCCTCGGCGAGCCCGGCAAAGTCGTCTTTCATTGACGCGGCCCGCTCGAGCAGAATCTGGACCTGCGTCATGTGTTTTTCCTGCCGCGCATCCACGATGCTGAGCACGTTTCGCAGCCGCTCTTCGTGGCCGACGTCATGGACGGCCTGGCGTTGCTGCAGTTCGTCGAGAGCGGTCTGCCAGCCTTGCGTTTCATGCTGCTGGCGGACGTCGAATCGCTGGAAGAGCGTGTCGAGACCTCGCGTCCAGACGTCGATCTGGCGGGCCAGCGTGGCAGAGATTTCCTGCAAGGCCGCTTCATTCGCGGCCTGGACGGCCGACAGAAACGGAAGGATGTTCGGATCCTTCGACTCGAAACGGTTGAGCAGCTCGCGCTCGACCAGCCGATCGATCGAACGGACCACCCCCCGTTCGGTGCGCTCGCAGATGAACAAGGCAAACATCATCGTCATCGCGGCGGTCAGGGCGACCGTCGTCGTATTGAATGCCGAACCCATTTCGCTGACGATCTCGGGCAGCTTTTCGGTAACCTCTTCGGCCGAAAAGCCGCTGAGCGCCGTGCCGAAATGGACAACCGTGCCCAGAAAGCCCAGGACCGGCGTGACGCCGATGACGAAGCGCATCAGCGTGTAACTGGCGTGCGTGTTGTCTTCATCCTGCTCGGAAAGATAGAGCAGGTGTTCGCGGTATTCGTCGGTCGAACCTTTTTCGTGGACGAACTCGAGTGCCCGGATCAGGCGCTTGCCGACTTTTGATTCGCGGAGCCAGCCCGACCTGGCCCGCAACTGCTGCAGCAGGACGGCAGCCCCCGCCGCGCTCTCGCGCCCCTGACGCGGCGGCAGCCAGTCGTGTCTGAGCGCCAGCATCTCGCGCGGGAACGCCAGAAACTTCCAGACGATGTCGAAAATGCCCCAGATGAACAGGGCCACGATGACGTGCTCGACGATGTGCTCGGTCGTGTAGCGCTGCAGGATCGAGCCGCGCATCGACGGCTGATAGACGGCGTAATAAAACGCAAATGTTCCCAGGCCCGCCAGAATGAACGATGGGTCAAAGGCGCGCGGAAACAACCTTTTGCGATCGGTCGACATTGACGTCTCGGTCGGTGACCTGGAATCAGTGGGGAAGATCGGGTTTTCGGGGCGAATGTGTAGCAAACCGGGCGCAGCGTCGCAATCCCGGGTTTTCCAGTCCGGCGGGTCCGAACGTAGCGAGAATTCGGCCCGCAGCAGGCGGGCCCGGTGGGGACAGGAGCGCCCCGGGGGATTGGTTGATGCAGGCCGGCTCGGGCGGCCGAAAATGGCTGATACCAGGCGGTTTACGCCTGCCGCAGTTGTTATGTGACCGGGGAAACCGCATGACCGTTATTATCGGGTGCATCGTCGTGCTGGGAGCCGTTCTGGGCGGCTTCACAATTGCCGGCGGCCATGTGCACGCGCTGATTCATCCTGCCGAATTGCTCACGATCGGGGGCTCCTCGCTGGGCGCCATGATCGTCATGTGTCCCACGCGAGTCCTGAAAGACCTCATGCGTGCCGTCATCGCCACGCTCAAGGGAACGCCCTACGACGCCCAGATGTACAAAGAGCTGTTCAAGTTGTCGTATGATCTGCTGCGGATGGCCCGCCGCGACGGGATTCTCGTCCTCGAACGGCACGTCAACGAGCCGCACAGCAGCGACGTCATCAACAAGTACCCGAAGATCGCACACGACCATCACGCCGTCGAATTTCTGTGCGGGGGCCTGGCGCCGATTATTGAAGGCGCCACTCCGGAACAGACCGCCGCACTCCTCGCCGCGGAGTTGCGGGTTATCGAGGAGGAACATCACGCACCAATCGGCGTTCTGCAGAAGACGGCCGACGGGTTGCCGGGGTTCGGGATCGTGGCGGCCGTGCTGGGAATCGTGATCACGATGGGCGCCATTGCCGGGCCTGTCGAAGAGGTTGGACACAAAGTTGGCGCCGCCCTGGTCGGGACATTCCTGGGAATTCTGCTGTCTTACGGCTTCTTCGGTCCGCTGGCGTCCCGCATGGAGTTTCTCGGTGCCGCCGAGATCACGTTCTTTCGGGCCATGGCGTCGATCATCATTGCGTTTGCGAACGGGAACCCGCCCAAGGTCGCCGTCGAACAGGCTCGGCGGGGTATCGGATCAGACTGCCGACCCAACCGCGCGCAACTCGACGAGCTGTTCCGCGAAGCCGAAGCCGCCTGACAATCAAAGGATCGAGCGAGTATGGCCGGCAAAGGGGGAGGCGGCGCCTGGAAAGTGGCCTACGCGGACTTCGTCACCGCGATGATGGCGTTCTTTCTGGTGATGTGGATCACCGGCCAGAGCAAACCGGTCAAGCAGGCCGTAGCCCAGTACTTTGAGGATCCCCTGGGGATGAACCGGGGCTCGCGATCGACCTCCCTCAAAGGGCCCGAAGACTCCACGACCATCGGGCCGTATCAGAGTGGTCGCGGACCGGCACGGGGCCTGGCGATGGCAGACAACAAGTCCGACGCACCGCGCAACCCTCGCGGCACTGCGGCAAAACATCCACCTAAAGTCATTATCTTCCGTCACCAGCAACGCACGCGGAGTACGGGGACGACGATTCCCTTTGACGAAGAATCAGCGGTGCTTGCCGAACGCGGGAAATCCCGGATCGACGATGTGCTGCCGATGCTGCTGGGCAAACCCAACAAGGTGGAAATCCGGGTCTACACGCCCCGGCAGCCGCTCAAGCCGGACAGCCCGTTTCACGATCCGTGGGAGCTTTCCCACGCTCGCTGCATAGCGACGATGCGATATCTCGTCGATCAGGGAATCGATTCCGATCGTATCCGCCTGAGTCAGGATGGGGAGCCTGAGCCGTTTACGCCGCCCTCAGAACCAGGGATCCTGCCCGAAGTCTTTCCGGTGGAAGTCTTCCTGAGCGACGAGCACGTGCACCGCTAGGATGCCGTTGAAAAAGGGGACTGTCCCTTTCGAGCAAACGATTTTCGGGCAACAAATCGGTACTGCCTGCAGGGACTGTCCCCTTTTTCAACACGCTCCCAGACGGTCGGAGACGCGATGGTAGCCGCTGCAGCTCGACCGGCCCGGTCCGGGCATGTCCCGCAGTTTGACGCGCATTCGTAATCCAGTCGGGTGCCTGATTCCGAATGTCGAAGTGCGGTTCGCTTCCTGCTATCATGACGCCGCTATTTTCAGAACGCAGGTCATGGGCGCTGTCCAGTCGGGATCAGTCGTTCGAATCAGGTTCGGGGCAGACTGACAGGCTATCTGATGACCGGTTCGGCTCAATCCCTCGTGGCGCGACTGGTTGGACTGCTGCTTCGTTATCGGGGCTGGATCCTCGCCGCGAGTCTCCTGATCAGTTTGGCCGCAATTCCTTTTGAGCGGGCGCTGAAGTTCAACGAGTCGGTCGAATCGATGTTCGCCGATGACGACCCGCACCTGGTTGACTATATCACCAGCCGCAGACTCTTCGGCGGCGATGAGTTAGCCGGGGTGGTCTTCACCGATCCCCATCTGATGGAACCGGTGGGAATGCAGCGCGTTTCCCGGCTGGCGGCCGAGCTCTCGGGGATTGAGGGGGTCCAGGCAGAGAGTACGCAGAACATCGCCGATAATCTGGCAGCTGCCGATCAACCGGTCCTGAAAGCGCTGTTTCGCAAACAGCTCGAGACGTTTCGGACCGATGCGATCGAGCTGTATCGCCGCATTCTGATCGGCGACGACAATCAGACGGCGTCGATCGTCCTGCGGTTGGCGCCTGAAGACAAAGCCCCCTGTCCGCGCTCCAAAACGATTGCCGAAATCAGAAAGGTCGCAGCAGGCTTTTCTGAGCGCACTGGCCTGGCGACCTATATCGTCGGCGAACCGGTCCAGGTGCACGATATGTTCCGGTACGTTCAGGATGACGGGCGCGTCTTGGGCTGGACGTCGACGGCACTGCTCGTCGTGGTGATCCTGGTGCTGTTTCGGCGGCTGCGCTGGGTCTTGCTCCCGATTCTGATCGTGCAGGCGACGCTCCTGTGGACCAAGGCGATCCTGGTGCTGAGCGGAATTCAGCTGACGATGGTCAGCTCGGTTCTCGAGTCGCTGGTCACGATCATGGGTGTGGCGACGGTCATGCACATCTCGCTGGTGTATTGCGAATGGCGACTGAAATTCGATCGCGTGGAAGCCATGCGCGAGACGCTGACGCTGCTGGCGGTCGATGTGTTCTGGGTCTGCGCGACGACGGCCGCCGGCTTTGCCGCCGAGTTGTCGAGCCACGTTTTCCCGGTGCGCAGCTTCGGGGTCATCATGACGCTCGGATCGATGCTGGTACTGGTGGCGATTGCCGCCATCCTTCCCGGAGGAGTGCTGCTGGGACGCCATACCGCCGACCCTGACGTGCGAGCGGTCGACAAGCAATTGGGACACTGGCTCGGCGTGTTGGGGGGCTGGATCGAGCATTATCCGTGGAGATTGCTGGGGATCTGCCTGGTCATGACGGCGATCTCTCTGGCCGGCATGCTGCGGATCCGCGTCGAAACTGAGTTCACCAAGAACTTTCGCGAATCGAGTCCGATCGTGCAGGCGATCGACTATGCCGAGCAGCATCTGGGGGGCGCCGGGTCGTGGGAGGTGAATTTCCCTGCTCCGGCCGAACTGTCACCCGAGTACCTGGACAAAGTTCGGGACCTGGCAGCCCGGCTGCGCGAACTGCCGATTGCCGGGCCTGGGTCTGAACCGGGGCTGACGAAGGTGACGGCGATCACCGACGGCATCGATCTGGTTCCCGAGCGGATGCTGCTGGTGACTCTGGCGCTCGAACGGCGGATGCAGCTGCTGTCGGTCTTTCAGCCGGAATTCATCAGCGGGCTGTATAATCCCGAAGCCGGTCGCATGCGGATGGTGCTGCGGGCCCGCGAACGGCAGCCGGCCCAGGCGAAAGAATCTCTGATTCGCTCTGTCGAACAGGTCACGGCTGAAGCGTTTCCCCCCGCCACACCGGATCAGCGGCCGCGCGCCACCGGACTGTTCGTATTGCTGACGTTTATCGTCGAAAGTCTGCTGGGCGATCAGTGGTCGTGCTTTGCCTGGGGGGCGGTGGGGATCATCGTCATGATGACTGTCGCTTACCGCAGCTTGCGGATCGGCTTGATTTCGCTGATTCCCAACCTGCTGCCGATCGTGCTCGTCGTGGGAGTGATGGGCTGGCTCGACCTGCCGATCAACATCGGAACGGCGATGATCTCGAGCGTCTCCATGGGCCTGACGGTCGACGCCAGTATTTTCTACATTTCGTCGTTCCGCAGGATGCAGGCCCAGGGGCTCGATTTTTCGGGCGCGCTGCACGCCACGCAGCACGAGATCGGCCGCGCGCTGATTTATTCCAATTTCGCGCTGATTCTGGGATTCCTCGTCCTGACGCTCTCGCATTTTATTCCGCTGGTGTACTTTGGATTGCTGGTCAGCGTGGCCATGCTGGGAGGGCTCGCTGGAAACCTGGTGCTGCTCCCGCTTCTGATCCGTGCGACCGATTCGCCGCGGCGGCCTTGACGGGCCGCCGGGCTTGGTCCGGAACCTCCAGGCCGAAATTCAACCTGATTGCCCCGTTTTTTGGCGTGGCCACGGTTGACAACAACGGACCCCCCTGTTACCTAATCTGCATAATTGAGTGCCCACGAGGGGTACCTGATCTTTAGGCCATGCATGAAGGAGAATAGGCGATGACTCGTAAGATTGTGTTTGCGTTAACCGTGGCTGTGGCAGTCGTCAGCCTGGCTTTCAGCGGTGCTGAAGTTCAGGCCCGTAGCTGTGGCTGCAAGCAGAAGTGCTGCAAGCAGAAGTGCCCGAAGCAGAAGTGCTGCAAGCAGAAGCGCTGCTGCGACACCGGCTGCTCGTCCTGCTCGGCAGCGACGACCTGCTGCACGTCGGCTTGTTCGGCTCCGGCCGCGACCTGCTGTGCTCCCCAGGCTTCGTGCTGCAACGTCGCCGCGACCTGCTGCTCGGCTCCCGCTGCGAGCTGCTGCTCGGCTCCGGCCGCGACCTGCTGTGCTCCGCAGGCCACCTGCTGTGCACCGGCTGCAACGTGCTGCGCTGGCGGTCCTTCGGCCTGATTCAGGTCGGATCGACGTCTGCTCGTACAATTGACCGGGTGCCAGCGGTAACATGTTACCGCTGAGTACCCGGTTCGTTTTTTGCGCTGGCGCCGGCTCCACGACAATTCGCCCCAACTGCAACTGTTCGGCCTGATAGACCGCAAAGAACAAAAAAAAGAGGTCCGCCTCTTGAGCGAACCTCTTCCTCTTCGATGTCAGACTCCATTCTGACGCGTCGATCGTCAATTTTCCTGTGCCGGAATCGATTCGGCCGGGGTCACCAATTCTGTGACGACCGGTTGGGCCGGGTTCTCGTCCCGCACCGCCGGAGTGTCGTTGAAACCGGTGCGCGGCGGGCCGTCGGCGCCCGGGGCGCGCTGCGGTCGACCTTCAGGGCGACGCGGTTCATCACGGGGACCTTCGCGTCCCGGACCCTCACGACCGGAATCTTCGCGTCGCGGTTCGCGCATTTCCGCAGGGGACCGGCCACCTTCCGGAGGACCTCGGAACCCGCGCGGACCAATCCCTGGACCCTCGCCACGGCCACCTCCCGGGCGACCCATGCCGCGGGGAAACATTCCAGGCCGAGAATCGCCCCTGGAAGAACTTCCGCTGCTGGAACCAGAAGAACTGCTGCCGGACGAGCTTCCGCCGCTGGTTCCGGAAGAACTGCTGCTGGACGAGCCTCCTCTGTGGAACTCTGCTGGCCGGCCGCTGCTGGCGCGCAGTTGATGGATTTCCCGGCGGAGCTGCGCGACTTCATTTCGCAGGTCATGCAGCAATTCGATGACTTCTTCAGACGATTGTCCACGATGCGGCGGCCCATGGGGACCCCAGCCGCCGCGGGGCCCTTCGTACCGGGCGTGGTGATAATGTCCAAACCCGCGCGGCGGTCCGCCCCGGTGATCAAAGCGGTCTCCATCTCGCCCCCCTGGTGGGCCGAAGTGCCGTGGCCCCCGGCGATGCGCGAATTCCGGCGCGGGACGCCGATCGCGTTCGCCTCGTGAACGGTCGGCCCAGCGCGGCGGGCCGCGACGTCCAGAATCACGCGAAGAGAAATCACGCGGACCGCGATCCGACCGATCGCGCCGCGCCGGCGGGCCGAAATCGCCACGCGGTCCCCGTCGTTCGCGGCGGTCATTTTGAGCGAGCGCATCTCCATCGTCAGTTGCTGCTGAATTGGTTTTATCGTCGATTGCCGTGCTGGCTTCGGCCGGTACCGCCGGCGTCTGATTCTCCTGATCGTCAGGTGCGGCTGCCAGGGATCCCGTCGCGAGTGCCAGGCAGGCAGGCAGCGCACAGGCCGTCAGCGATCGCGTCAGGAAGCGCCGCTTTGACACGGCGCCAGATCTTGTCAAATTGCCTTCATCTCCATAAAGCCGACCCATTTTCGTCCCTCCTGCTGGTGGAGCAGATCGCCGCGCTGGGGAAATTCCGAGCGGGAGCGCGCCACGGATTTGAGATTTGTCCTATTCATCAAGTTGCTGCTGATCGATCAGTTCCGCCGTTGATTGCTCACGACTACTGAATATTTAACCCGCCACGACACCGACGCGCTGCAGAAATCCCGCGAGAGTCTGAAGAATCCTCGAATACACACACACCTTTCCGATCAGCGTGCGGTGCGCGATGCGAGCCCGTTTTTGCAGCAGTCATTTGACGACGTTGCCGCTGTCGCGAAACAATGCAGACCCGGTTCGTGCGACAAACCAGACGTTTGGACGCGGGATTTGAATTCCGATGATTCAGGCGACCTGCGCACGATCCGGGCGCCAGCCGCAGCCATCTGCGATGATTCACGGCCGGCGCTACGCAGATGTCCGTCTCTGGGAGACTGTAATTTGGAACCGTCGGCAATGTCGCTGTTCTGGCTGTGTCTGTCGGCTCTGGCCGCGGGCGCGGTCAACTCTCTGGCAGGCGGAGGGACTCTGCTGACGTTTCCCGCTTTGATTGCCGCTCTGGCTGCGCTCGGCGGAGACGAAGCAAAAGTTGTCGCGAATGCGACCAGCACCGTCGCTCTTGTGCCGGGGGCATTGGCGGGCGCCTGGGGATACCGGGGCCAGATGCGCGAGGTGCGGCAATGGCTTGTTCTCTTGGCCGGGCCCAGTTTCGTGGGCGGGATTATCGGGTCGCTGCTGGTGACACGACTGGATCCCCGCTACTTCGGGGAACTGGTTCCCTGGCTCCTGCTGCTCGCTGCCGTTATTTTTCTGCTGGATACGTTGCTGGGACGCTACCGCAAACAGTTACATGTCGTTGAGCGCCATTCATCGCGCGCGCTGGTCGGGATTGTCGCCTTTCAATTCGCGGTCGCCGTTTACGGCGGTTATTTCGGTGCGGGGATCGGCATCCTGATGCTGAGTGCGCTGGCGCTGATGGGGATCGGAGACATGCATCGGATGAACTCCCTGAAGACGGTCCTCAACGCGTGCATTAACGGCGTCTCGGTCATCGTGTTCGTCCACGATGGCAAGGTCGTCTGGCGCTTCGCCCTGCCGATGGCTGTGGCGGCAATTCTGGGTGGCTACCTCGGTGCGCGGCTGGCCCTGCGCATCAAGCCGCAGGTTGTGCGCTGGCTCGTGATCGGTATCGGCTTCGGTCTGGCGCTCTACTATTTCTTCCGCTGACGCTGCCCCCATTGAAATCAGGCCAGCAGGAAGCGCGCCAGGTTGAAATAGATCAGCAGCGTGGCCATGTCGGCCGCGGCTAGTGCGACTGGCCCGGCCGCAACCTGCGGATCGCGCTGCAAGAGCCGCAGGACATTCGGGATCGCCACGCCGACAACCGCCGAGCAGGCAACGCCGGCGCTGATGGCTCCAGCCAGGGTTAAGGCCACGCGCCCCTGCCCCAGCCAGATGAGCGCGACCAGCGCAACCGCCAGGCCGCAGGCGATACCCAGAAAGATGCCGGTCACGAGTTCGCGACGGAGTTTCTCCCACAGATCGGCCAAGGTGGGCTGGCGACCATGCAGCAGTTGCAGGGCCAGGCTCACCGACTGAATGCTGACGCTTTCTGCGAGCGCCAGCACGACTGGAATGAACAGGGCCAGCGCCACGACGGCCTGTAGTTCGGCCTCGTAGAGTCCCGACAGAAAGGCTGCGAGGATGCCGCCGCCGATGTTGCACAGCAGCCACGGAAAGCGATTGCGGAAAGCCGCCACCGGCGATGCCTGCTGTGCCGCCGTGAGCTGCACGCCGATGAGTTGAAACAGTTCATCGCTGCGTTCGCTGCGTTCGAGGTGTTCCAACTCCTCGGTATACATCTCGACGTCGACGACCCCGATGATTTTACCCCCCTCCAGCACGGGAAAGGCGAGCAGTCTGTGCAATGTAAAGAATTCACAGGCGTCGTGGACCGTCGCCGAGGACGGAATGCTGATGATCTTCGTGACCATCATCTGCCGTAAAGGAGTTTCGAGCGGGCTCAGCAGCAGCCTGCGAGTCGGAATCACTCCCTGCAGCCGATCGTGCTCGTCGACCACGTAGAAGTAAATGACACGCTCGCGAGGCGGGTGGGCACGAAGCTGGTCGAGCGCCTGTCCGGCCGTCTGTTCGACGTGCAACCGGCTGAACTCGGTTCGCATGTGGCGCGCGACAGGATCATTCAGATCGATCTGGTTGAAACGGGTATTCATGCTGCATTCCATTCGAATCTGCGGCCCGCGGGCCGCGTGGAAGTTGTGACCGTCGCTTCGATCAGGCTGTCGACGTGATACCGGCGCGGCGCGGTTGCCGAGTGGTCTTCCGGCCGCAGAGACGGATTCTGTTTGCTGCTCGCGCGAGCGCGTCAGATCTGGAGTCGAATCGAATGCGACCGCACTGCGGCGCATGAGCATCGGCCGCGAGCCCAGTTCTCGGGCCGCGAGCGCGATTCGATCAGGCCGGCGGCTGTCAGCGCACCGGAACATCCGGCCAAAGTGAATCTACCGGTCGGCGAGTTCCTGAGGCGTGCCTGCGGAGTTCTTACTGCCGGCAGACAGTTCGCGATCGGGCTGGCCGGGCGCAACAAGTCAGTCGCGCGGGAGTTGGCGGCCTGCGATACTTCCCGGCTCGTCGGTTCGGGAGTCAGTCGTCCTGAACCGAGCGCCAAGTCGGCGCGATCCAATCCGGCGCCGGCCAGGACAACGGCGAGAATTGGTAAGGCCGCGTTTAGAAATGCCCGGTGCCACATGGCTGAATCCTGTGCGGGAACACTGAATGCGTCGAATTATGGCACTTGAATGCCGGGTCGGCAACCTCTCTTTTTTCGTCTGGAATTTTGAATCTCGCAGCCTTCTGCTAATCTGTGTCTCAAATTGGGGCCGCAGTTTAACGGAACTTGAGAACGGACCATGCTGGATCTGGAACAGCTTCTTGCCGGCGAGCGGGATCACCCGACTGCCCTGGTTGAAGCCCATATCAATCCGGCATTCGTCAAGGCCTTGAAACTGCTGGGGTTCGACAAGCGCTACGTCCGCGGCCAGGGGGCCTACTTGTACGACGAAGCGGGCACTCGCTACCTCGACTGCCTGACTGGCTACGGCACGTTTGCCTGTGGCCGTAACCATCCGGTGATTCGGGATGCGATTCAGCAGGCAATGGATCTCGATCTGCCCAACCTGCTCCACATGGGCCTTCCGTCGCTCTCGGGGCTCCTGGCTCGTGAATTGCTGGCCGTCGCTCCGCCGGGACTGGAACGAGTTTTCTTCGCAAGCAGTGGCTCAGAAGGGGTCGAGACAGCACTCAAATATGCGCGTGCCGCGACCGGCAGGCCGCGAATCATTCATTGTGAGAAATCATTTCACGGACTGACTCTGGGAGCCCTGTCGGTCAACGGCCATTCCGAATTTCGCGATGGCTTTGGCCCGTTTCTGCCAGCCGTGACGGCCGTTCCCTACAGCGATCTCGAGGCGCTGGCACGCGAACTGGCGCGGGGGGACGTGGCCGGTTTGATTGTCGAACCAATCCAGGGCGAGGGGGTCTACATGCCCCGCGACGATTTTCTTCGAGGAGCCCTGGAGCTGTGCAGAAAGCAGGGAGTAATCTTCATCGCCGATGAAGTGCAGACCGGCCTGGGACGGACCGGCCGGATGTTTGCCTGCGAACACTGGGGCATCGAGCCCGACATATTGATTACGGCCAAGGCGCTCTCGGGCGGATATGTTCCGGTGAGCGCCGTTCTCAGCAAACGCTGGATTCACGATAAGGTGTTTTCGAGTCTGGATCGCTGCGTCGTGCATTCGTCGACATTCAGCGAAAACGATCTGGCGATGGCGGCAGGCCTGGCGGCATTACACGTATTGCGAAACGAACGGCTCGTCGAAAATGCCGCACTGCAGGGAGAGGCGCTGGCTCGCGGTTTGCGCGAACTTGGCCAGAAGTATGAAATGTTCCGCGAGGTTCGCGGCAAGGGGTTGATGCTGGGGATCGAATTTGGGCCGCCTCAAAGTGCGACGCTGAAAGTGGGCTGGAATCTGCTCCACAAGCTGAATCCCAGTCTGTTCTGCCAGGTCATGCTGATCCCACTCTTGAACGAGCATCACATTCTGGCTCAGGTGGCCGGGCACCGCATCGACGTCATCAAGTTGCTCCCTTCGCTCGTCATTACCGACGAAGACGTCGCCCACCTCGTCAAGTCGTTTGATCACGTCCTGGCAGCCTGTCACCGGTTCCCGGGGCCGATCTGGGAACTGGGTAAGAGGTTTGCCGGCTCGGCGCTGAGTCTCGGCAACTGAAATCGCTCTTGGCCGATCGCTGTTGATGCGGTATCGTCCCTTGAGCCGGGATGCGCCCGGCAGGCGAGTTTCACCAACTGGCAAGGAGCGCCCGCTTGAATCTGAAAGAAACTTCTCTCTTCGCATTCACAATCTGCGGGGCGGCCGCCCTGGCCTGTTATTGCCCCGTTCACGCGAGTGCCGCTGAACCGCGCGAAGTCGAAGTCGAGCGCCGGGAATTCAAGGTCTCGGTCGACGGCAAGGAACGTGGCAAGTGCTCGATGCAGATTCAGCACCGCGACGACGGCAGCGACAAGCTGTCGATCGATGCCGGCATGAGCTTCAACTATGTCGTTTACGAATACAAATATCATTCCGCGGGATCCGAAGTCTGGAAGGACGGGAGGCTGACAGCCCTCGACAACACTGCTGACTTCAACGGAACGGAATATGTCGTCAAGGCAGGGTCGGCGGCGAAGGGCTTGCGCGTTTCGGTCAACGGGAAAAGCTCGCAGCTCGAATCGGATGTCTGGGTGACGTCGTATTGGCGATTTCCCGAGCACCTGGAATGGCATGCAACAGACGCCGACAAGGGGGTCGTTCCCGCCGCCGCTAGCCGACCCGCGACCCGACCTGCTGACAAGGCCGACACACAGCCAGTCGTGTTGTTAGATTCCGACAAGGGAAAGCGGTTGCGGGGGGAATTGCGTTACGTCGGTGATGAGATGATTTCCGTCGCCGGGAAGCGGAAGGCGTATGCCCACTATCGCATCTCGGGCGAAGTCGAGGTCGAGTTGTGGTACGACTCGGCCCGTCGGCTCGTGCGTCAGGAATCGGTCGAATCAGGTCACAAAACACTGCTCGAACTGACCCGCGTCACAGACGGTAAGTAACTGCTGCGAACCTGACGTCGATTTAATCGGCGATCGAGAATGTCGCCAGATACCGCGTGGTGTAGATCAGCGTCGATTCGCCCCCCGGCTGCTCCCGATGAAATGCTCCGCGCCAGACTTCCTGATTGCGGTGTTCGAGCCAGACTTCCCGATAAGTAAACCGGACCGGCGCGTAAAACCACACGAGTCCCGTGTCGGTTCTGCGGCATTCCACCAGCAGTATCAACTCAGGGTCGGTCCCTTTCGTCCAGACGTAGGTGAATAGCGCGCCGTCAACGACCGATCCCTCCTTGGGCTGATAGCGCAGCAGGGGCTGAGGCAACAATCGGAGATCCCAGGTGCTGTCGGCTTCCATATGTGCTGAAAAATCGCCGACGATGCGGCGCATTTGCGTCAGCCGCAAGGCTGCCGAATCAGCCGGCTCGGGGGCGTCCTTGAGCTGCGTCAGTTTCAGACCTTCACGCGGAGCCCAGCGAAATTCGCCGAGCATGTCGGTTGGTGCAATCGCCTCGTCCGCCAGAAGATGAAACTCCTGAAAGGCAATCCGCTGATTGTCTTTCGCCGGGCCCGTCAACAGACATCCGATGACTTCCGGACGCTCGTGGCGCGACCAGACGAAGACATCGCCCGACCAGTCGCCGTCGTTGGTCCAGGTCATGAGCGGCTTTTCGGTCAATGTGAGAGGCATGGTCTTTGCCGGATCGTGGAAGAACTGATACTTCGCGGCGGTGCGCGCGTAATAACTTCGCAGCGCGTCCGATTTCTGTTTGGCTTCGTCTGCCGAAGGTTTGTCGTCTGCCAGCAGGGGGGCGACGAGAAGTCCGGCAACGATCAAAAAAATCCGCATGGAAATGCTCCGGAGATAGGATCGAGTTGCCGTACACTGTCGGGTGCGGGGATTTCTCGGCCGAGCCTGGGGCTGACTGCAATTGAGAAATGTCCCTGATTAAGACGGTTCGTCTGACTTTTTCTTAAGATAACTTCCTGGGGACCAGAGAACAATGGGTTTGGACGGCTGGCTGTGGTCCGATCCGTGTCGCCCCGGTGTTCAATATGGTACCCTGTCCCCGAACGACAGACAGGAATCGCGTGGTCTGGCCGCAGGTACCTCTTTCTTTCCGCATCCGGAGGATTTCGCCATGTTTCGAACCGCGTCGTTGCTTCTGGTGGGCGCACTTGTCGTATGTTTTGCAGCCGGCGCGAGCCAGGCGGCCAACAAGATCGAAGGGCTCGACAAGACCGGTCAACCCGAACTGAAATCTGCCGGTCCGCTGGCGTTTGGCCCAGCCGGGGTTCTGTTCGTCGGCGATTCCCGCGGTGCCTCATTGTTCGCCATCGGTGTCGACCTGGGATCGTCTGCCAAAGCCGGACCGATCAAGCTGGAAGGAGTCGATGCGAAGCTTGCGGCGCTCCTGGGAACAAAGGCCGAAGACATTCTGATTAATGACATTGCTGTGCAGCCGGGTTCCGGGACCGCGTATTTGAGCGTATCTCGCGGCAAAGGTCCCGACGCAGCGGCTGTGATCGCCACAGCCGATTCGGCAGGGAAGTTGGCGCTTCTGCCCCTCGACAACGTGGCGTACGCACAGGTGGCGCTGGCGAATGCGCCGGCTGCCGATGCCAAAGATGGCCGGGGCAATCCCCTGCGGCAGGACTCGATTACTGATCTGCACTTCGTTGATGGTCGCGTGTTCGTCGCCGGTCTCTCGAACGAAGGTTTCCCGTCGACATTGCGAGCGATCGCGTTCCCATTCACCGGACCTGACCCCGGTGCCGGCGTCGAGATTTATCACGGGGCCCACGGCCAGTTCGAGACCCGCGCTCCGGTGCGTACATTCGTCCCGTTCAATATCGGCGGCGAGCCGCATCTCCTGGCGGCCTACCAGTGCACGCCGCTGGTGACAATCCCCATATCGCAGCTCAAGGCCGGCTCGAAGGTCCGCGGGACGACTGTTGCCGAACTTGGTAACCGCAATCGTCCGCTCGACATCATCGCCTACGAAAAGGACGGCCGTAATTTCCTGTTGCTGGCTAACAGTGCCCGCGGTGTGATGAAAATCACGACCGACAATATTCAGAAGCAGGAAGGGATCACGCAGCGGATCGACGGAACCGCCGGCTTGGGTTACGACACGATCGCCGATCTCAAGGGTGTCGAACATCTCGACAAACTGGGGAATGACCAGGCCCTGCTGCTGGTACGAACATCAGGTGGCTTGAACCTCGAAAGCATCGCATTGCCGTAGGGGGGCTCGCCCGTCTGCCGGACGGGATGATTTTGCAAATGATTTTCGGCATGAGTTTGAGGTCCCGTCCGGCAGACGGGACCTTTTTCATCGAGGTGTTGCATGTTTTGGCCGCCGCGCGTCGTGGTCTTGGCGCTTGCCTGCGACCTGCTGCTGGCAGCCGGTCCGCTGAGCGCCGGGGCACGGGCCGCCGAGCCGGAAATCCGCATCGTCGCAGACGAAGCTGGCGGTCCGGTGGCATTCGAAGCCGTCGGCCTCTCGGCGGCCGAGTTGGCCGACGTTGCAAAACGCTCCGATGTCAACGGACGGCTGGCACGGCTGTTCGCGGTTTACGTCGCACCGGCGCCGGCAACGCAAGATCTGCCGCCCATCGTCGGACGTTACACCGTGGACGGTTCGACGCTGCGGTTCACCCCCCGATTCCCGTTCAGTCCTGGTTTGCGGTACCGCGTTTTGTTGCGACCAGCCGAATTGAAATTGAATTCTGATCAGACTCTCCCACCGTCGAACCAGGGCTCGGTGACTCGCGAGATCGAGATCCCCGAAGCCAAAGCGGGAGAACCGACGGAGATCGCGGCCATCTATCCGAGTGCGTCGACTCTTCCGGAGAACAACCTGCGGTTCTATCTCCATTTCTCAGCCTCGATGGCCCGTGGTGCAGCCTACGACCACGTTCGGCTGATTAATGGCGCCGGGGCGGCAGTGGAAGTCCCGTTTCTCGAGATCGGCGAAGAGTTGTGGGATCCGCGCGCCCGGCGATTTACGCTGATCATTGATCCGGGCCGGGTGAAACAGGGGGTGAAGCCTCGCGAGGATCTGGGGCCGGTTCTCGAAGCCGGCAAGGAATACACACTGATTGTCAGCCGCGAGTGGCGCGATGCGTCAGGCCGCCGGCTCAAAGGAGACTTCAAGAAACGATTTCGTGTCGGTCCGCCGATCGCGACCGCGATCGATCCGGCTCTCTGGAAAGTCTCGGCGCCTCAACCGGCAACGACCTCGTCGGTCGTCCTCAGGTTTCCGAAGCCACTCGATCACGCGATGTTGCTGCGGACGATCCACGTGACGGCCGCAGATGGATCGGTGGTCAAGGGGCAAGTCGCGGTGAGTGATGAAGAACGCCGATGGGAGTTTATCCCTGACAGTCCGTGGAGATCGGGACAGTTTCAGCTCGTGATCGACACGGCCCTTGAAGATCTCGCTGGAAACCGCATCGGGCACCCGTTCGAAGCCGATCGCCTCGATGCGATTGAGAAGCAAATCGATCTCGAAGCCGTCCGGATACCGTTTGTCGTCCCTTCGTCAGCAGCGGCGGCAGAAAGGTAGCAGCGGGCTGATGTACGTACCAGCCGCGTTTCGGGAAACCGATCCCGGGAAACTGTTCGATCTGATCGAGCAATACAGTTTCGGTTTGCTCGTTTCGCAGGCGGACGATCGGCCGTTCGCGACGCATCTGCCGATGCTGCTGGAACGCTCAGCCGGATCGCAGGGCCGATTGATCGGGCATGTGGCACGTGCCAATCCGCACTGGCAGACGGCTGCCGGGCAGAAAGTGCTGGCGATCTTTTCCGGCCCGCACGCCTACATCTCGCCTTCCTGGTATGAATCGGACAACGTCGTTCCGACCTGGAACTATGTGGCGGTGCACGTTTACGGAACGTTTCGCGCGATCGAAGAGACCGGCGAGCTCTTGCAGATCGTCGGCAAGTACGTCGATTATTATGAAGCACCGCTCCCGCGGCCGTGGAAGTTTGACCCGGGGAGTGAGTTCTCGCAAAAACTGGCGCAGTCGATCGTCGGCTTCAATATTGAGATTGAACGGATCGAGGGAAAGTGGAAGCTTAACCAGAATCACCCGCGCGAGCGGCGCGAAAAGGTCGTCAATGCGCTGCGTGCGGGTGGAAGCGGAATGGACGCGGCCATCGCCGATTTGATCGAAGAGCAGTTGGCAAAAGCGCCACCTGCAAAATGAGGCGCTCTGCCGAGGCCGATTGAGCGCTTGGTCGGACGGCCTGCCGGACAGACGATCCGCCAGGGCCGTTCAATTGAGATCCAGCGAATCCGACGTCACGGTTTGCGTGCGACTGGTGGCCGGGGTTCTCGGCGGTTGCGAGAGCCTGACCTTCCCGGACTGGCCGTTCTGTCTGCTGCCGGCCAGAGAGTTGTCGTCAGAAAAGTTCGTCGGACTGATGCGCTGTCCGGAGAGCTGCGGTCCCGCCGGGGCGGTGATGGTCGGGGGAATACCTGCCCGTTCTTCAAGAACCGTCACCCTCTCCTCCAGTGACTGGATCCGGCTGTCGGCGATCTCTGTTCCCTGAAATTTCATGTAGCAGCCGCTGCCGGCCACGGCCATCAGGAATCCGGCCAGTGGGATGACGCAGAAGAGTTTCATGACAGACTCCGAAAGCAGTCTTATTTCGAATCAGGAGAAGAGGGATCTGCTGGCGATCGAGACCCGGCGGTTGTCGTGCGCACCGCGGATTTCGACCTGGGCGACAATTTGCTGCTGCGAGTTTCTGAGTGACCCGTCTCGGCCGCCGGCTGTGCAAAGTCGGATTGCTGGATGGCGTCTTCCGATCGGGCGACTCCGCCCCCCGACAGGACCGCGGGGCCAGAGGCCGTATGACTTTGTTCGAACGCGCTGAATTTCTGCTCGAGCGCAGTCAGTCGGCGCTCGATTTCAGGATTTGAATCGTAATGGTGCTCGTGTGTCGAGCTGAACAGACTCAGCGCGGCACAACCATTCATCGTGATTGCCACGAATGCCATCACGGCGATTGTCCGAAACCGAATCGAATCCATTCGAGTGGTCTCATGAGGTTGTGCAGGCGCTGAAAAACCGATCGGGCCATCGGCCGACCGCGTCTCGGAACGCCTGCAAGTCGTTGTGGGAAAACCTGGAGAGTGGCGGATCTTGGACAAAAAGGGAAAATGCGTCAAGAGGGACGTATTTCGGGCAGTGTTTCGCCGTTTTCGGCAGTCGTCAGGCTCGATTTGACGCGGCAAATCGTGCGCCAGCAGCGGCATTCAGGTGTCGGTTTGCTCTCCATTGCCCGCTCGCCGACCATACACTACGCTGGCCCGACGATATCCTCCTGAAGCTGCCAGCCGACCTGAGTCTCGACGCCATGAGTGCTGCCATCTCCTGCCGCCAGCTTGTGAAACGCTACGACGGCAAGCCCCCGGTCGAAGCGGTGCGCGGCGTCGATCTGGAGGTCGGCCGCGGGGAATGCTTCGGCCTGCTCGGCCCCAACGGGGCGGGCAAGACGACGACGATGGAAATCCTGGAAGGTCTGCTTTCCGCGACGTCGGCCGATGAGATGCAGATCCTCGGTTTGCAATGGGGCCAGGACGACGACGCCCTTCGGCAGCGGATTGGCATTTCCCTCCAGGAAACGCGACTGGCTGACAAGCTCACCGTCCGCGAAACGGTGACTCTCTTTCGCAGCTTCTACACGCATGGAATTGAGCCGGACGAAGCCATCGCCCGGGTCTCGTTGCAGGAAAAATCGGGAGCGCTGATCGAGAAACTGTCGGGAGGGCAGCGCCAGCGGCTGGCTGTCGCCTGCGCGATCATCGGCGATCCGGAACTGCTCTTTCTGGATGAACCGACGACCGGGCTCGACCCTCACTCGCGCCGCGAGTTGTGGGAGATCATTCGCGAGTTTCGATCGTCGGGAAGAACCGTATTGCTGACGACTCACTACATGGATGAAGCCGAGCGCCTGTGCGACCGGGTGGCGGTCGTCGATCACGGCCAGGTCATCGCCCTGGGAACACCGGTCGAGCTGATCGCCCGCCTCGGCGGTCAGCACATCGTCGATTTTTCGCTGGTCGAAAATGGGAAGCCTGTCTCCGACGAGGAACTGCAACGGCTCCCCAGCGTGCAGACGGTTCGACGGGACAACGGCAGCATCAGTCTGTCGGTGGCCGAGCCGCACATTGCCCTGCCCGGTCTGATGAATCATCTGCAGCAGACCGAGCGCGAATTCGCGACTCTCACGACGCGGCATGCGACGCTCGAGGATGTATTCGTGACGCTCACCGGCCGCCATCTGCGCGACGGAGAAGATTCGGAATGAAATCGGGACGGTTTGTCGGATTGTGGCACCTGGTGTTATTCAGGATGCGGCTGTTCTATCGCCAGCCCGAGGCCGTCTTCTGGACTTATGGCTTCCCGCTGGTCATGGTCACGGCGCTGGGACTGGCATTTCGCGAAAAGTCGACGGAACTGGTGCTCCTGGATGTGGTGGGCCCCCGTGCCGAGGAATTCCAGGCGAAACTGGCCAGCGATTCGCGATTCAGAATCCACATGCCCGCCGCCGACGAATGGAAGAAGCGACTCCAGACCAAGAAGACCGATCTGGTCGTCGAGACGGGTGAAGTACCGGCTTCCCTTCCCACGCTCTGGACCGAGCCACAGCGGGCTGAAAGTCTGTTTGCCCGCGAAGCGGTGGAAAATGCCCTGTCGCGGTCGAGAGAGGGCGCCGCGTCGCCCCGCTTCGTTGAAAGGCACCTGGATGAAATCGGCACCCGGTATATCGATTTTCTGCTCCCGGGAATGATCGGTATGAATCTGATGGGGGGCGGGATGTGGGGAGTCGGTTTCGTGCTGGTCGATATGCGCGTGCGAAAACTGCTCAAACGGTTCCTCGCGACTCCCATGCGGCGCAGCGACTTTCTGTTCAGCCTGATGTTCGTGCGACTGATCTTTGCGGTGTTCGATATGCTCTTTCTACTTGCGTTCGGTTACTTTGCATTCGGCGTGCAGTGCCACGGCAGTGGAATCGATCTGGGTCTGGTGATGCTGCTGGGGGGCGGGAGTTTCGCCGGCATCGGGTTGCTTGTGGCATCGCGCGCCCAGACGATCGAGACCATTTCGGGACTGATGAACCTGATCATGCTTCCCATGTGGATCGCGTCGGGAGTGTTCTTCATGGCCGAGCGGTTTCCCGCCGCCGTTCAACCGCTGATCCAGATCCTGCCGCTGACCTGCCTCAACAACGCCTTGCGAGGGGTCATGCTGAACGGTGAATCGATCTTTCGGCAGTGGCAGCCGCTGCTCATCCTGCTGATCTGGGGGACGGGCTCGTTCGCGATCGCCTTGCGGATCTTCCGCTGGAAGTAGACGTGCCGACAGGTCGGGATGACTCTCCCCTCGCGCAGCCGGTGTTTCACCGAATGACGCTGCGGAGAGCGCCCGCTCAATGCGCCCTTATGTCAGCGTTTTGGCGCGACAGACCGGGGACAATATTGTTCGTGGCGGCCGGCAGGAGCAGGTCCTGACACAGGAGGGCCGACTTGCCGACGAAAAAAGTGTGGAAATCGGCGACGACGAGGTTATAAGTCTGAGCAACCTCGGCGCGGTCAACCGCCCCCACCGGGATGCTGCCGGTCGCTGTGTGCAGCTGCATTTGTGAAGTCAGGTCGCGTGCCTTGACCCAGCCCGTGCCCGAACTCCACAGGCGATGCCCCCCGGTGCTGATGATCGTTTCGTCACCAACCCGCACAGCGACAAGTTCTTTGGGAGGCCGGACTGTCACCTGCAGCACCGGACGATAGCCGAGTTCACCACTTTCCACATCCTGCGCCAAGACGCGGTCGCCTGCCTGGATCGTCTCGATGGCCACCAGGCCCCCCTCGGTCCAGACCGGGGTTCCGGCGGCAAAACATTCCCTGAACCGCACTCCGGGACTGTACGGGTTCCCGACGGTCATGTCTTCAGTGACAGTCACGACCTGCTTGCCGCCGACTTGCTGCGTGTCGGAGTCGGTCGCCCACCATTTCCACCACGTCGCCGGATCAGACGCCGCCGCCTGCCCCGAAACCGCAGCCAGCACGCTGCCAATTCGCGCGTTGAACTCTTTGGTCTGGTCGTTGTAATCCTCGATCTGGCGGTCGAGCAGATACTTGTCGTCTGCCGCTGAGCGGAGGGCATCTTCCTTGGCCTGGCTCAGCCGAAAACCGAACATTCGTCTTTTTGCGGCCATAGCAGGGTCGGACGACGCAACCTGTATGTCCGCGCCGTTGACGTAATCGTTGATGCGGTAATTGGCGGTCCTGAGAGTCGTGACCTGAAACTGATTGTCAGTTTCGCGTGCCAGGACGCAGCTTAAATACAGTACGATCGGTCCGCTGAAAAGCCGGGTACGATAGTTGGTGTCCACCTTCAATTCAGAAACTGAGACCGGCGTCGCCAGGAGCGAAATCAATGCCGGCACAAATTCATCCGTTGGCCTGGATTTCAGGACCGTGGTCGCGGACGTCCGGACTTCAGTCCACGGTGAAAACAGCGCCTGCTTTGCCAGGGCCAGAGAGGATTCAAACGTGTGCACTCGGGCGAGCAGCGCCACTGCCAGCTCTGCGACCGGTTCTGAATGACCTGCCAGCACCAGTTCAACCGCCGGAACAGCCGCAGGATCCCTGACGTCGGCCAGCGTTCGCCGGGCGTTCTCGCGCTGCCGCTCCGATCCTTCGAGTCCGCTGACGATCTTGCGAAGTCTGCCTTCCCAGAGTTTGAGCGAAGCTTCGGTGCGCTCGTTCGACCGCCTCCAGTCGCTGATCTGCTCGGGAGTCAGCCAGGTGTTTTCGACCCGACGATAGCCCAGCCGTTCGAGCACATCGGGATGCGTATTACTTTTGTCCAGGTTGACCGCGGCGAACAGGTATGCCCGTTCTTCGTCGATCAGTCCCTGCTTGCGGCACCACTTCGCCAGCTCGATCTGGGCGTCAAATGTCTGTGCCGTGGCCTGGCGCCTGGCCAGATAGTCTGGATGCTTCGCCCGGTTTCCGGGATCGGCAGCCTCGGCCTCGAACGATCGCCAATTCTGGCCGTCGCGCACGAATCCGGACTGCCAGTGAGCGGCAGCCGAATGGGGATGTTCGCGCAGCGCCGGGCCCAGCCGCTCGCGGCGGTCGACTTCACCGACCGCTTCTGCCCGCAAGGCCCCTTCGACGGCGGCCAGTCCCGGATCGGATTTGACGACCGGCTTTTTCGCGGCCAAAAGGGTACCCGCGACTCCCAGCCAGAGACCCCCGGCGATCAAAACCTGGAACAGTGGTGATCGAGTGTGCATGGCGAGTCTCTCCGGTTTGGCAAGCTTCGATTCCGTTTACCGAATCGCTTGAAACGTACCAAAATTCTTGCCTGCCAGTTGTTGCAGAAACGCTTCAGCAGGTCCTCGTGCGTCGATGCCGATCGTATTGATGGACGCGCGGAGCGTCATGTTCTGCTGTGTCACGGCGGCGACGATCGTCGGGCGATCGACGATCGGGCCGGCATTGGGATCTCCGTCCGACAGAAAAAGAATCGCTTCGACGTTCGGATCGACGCGAAGCGCATCTGCCAGCGGAGAGTAGCTGTCGGTTTTCCCATCCGCGGACAGCGCATAAATGAATCTGGCGGCGTCGGACTTGGCCTGCGGCGTGGCCTGGATCAGCCGGCCGGCGAAGACCCGCTCCAGGTCGTTATAGGCGATTATTTCGAACCAGGCATCGTCCGGGAGACCACGAATCGCCCCCTCCAGTTGCTTCGCGGCGTCGTCCAGGCGCGTCACGCCGTCGACCGATGAGAGCATGCTCTTCGACTGGTCGATGACGAACACCACGCGCTTGGCATAAATCGGCGTCCCGTAAAACTGCGGAACGGAAGTGTCCCAGGCCAGGGAACCAGAAGGTTGGCGAGCCGCGTTGGAACCGGGCTTGGGAATCTGCCCGTTCTGCTGCTGCCACCATTTCTTCCACTCGGCTCCCTTCCCGCCGAAGTTTTCGCCGGTCATCCGGGCCAGTTCGACCGCGGCGACATACTTGAGCTGACCGTCCGCCGAGCTGACTGTCGAGACGAGAAAATCGACGCTGCCTGGCTCGTGAAACCGCGCGACGGCGGACACCACGGCATGGCGCAGTGCGTAATACCGGGACCAGGCCGGCGCGTCCCGAAGCGCCGTCAGTTTCGCCAGGACGCCGGCAGGCCGACGCTCGCCGAGGGCGTCAACGGCAGCCAGCGCCAGGCTGGGATCGGCAGCGCCCAGCAGCATTGTGAGCTTCGCAGACACCTCGGCATTTTCGAAGTGGGTCAGCAGCCGAACCGCAGTGATGATGCTGGGGGGCACCTGCGGCAGTTTCACGGCTGGTTCGATGACGCGCCACAGCGCTTCGGGCACGGCCGCATCGGCCAGATAGGATTTTTCGATTTCCTGGAGGGCCTTCAAACGCAGGTCTTCGCGCTGACCGCGAAATGCACGCGCAAATCGATCCGGATCGAAGGCCTTCGCGGGGACGTCGGCGCGGCTTTTCGACTGAACGGGGGGTGCGCCTGACCCGGCCGGACCGAACGCGAGCAGCAGCACGCAGGCAATGAGCGCCTTCAGAACCCCGCGGCGCGCGATGCCGAGTTGCCCGGGCGATGACATCACTGCACCCTGATACCTGGCCGCGTTCAGTGACTGCAACGGATGGCTCTGCTCGAAGGCAGGGAGCTTGAGCCTGGAGATCAAGTGTCATCGTATGCCTGTCGCTCCGGCCGGTCAACGAGATCTGCGAAGGCTGTCGGAAATGTCACGAAAAGGAGCCTTGCCGGGCTCGGAAGAACCGGTTCGAAGCCATGTGGCACCTCGACTCGATAATCGCCACGGCTACGCCTGTTTGAGCAATTGCTCCAGCCGGTTGCCGGCGGCCTCGCGCTCCAGTATCTGCTTCGCCTTCTCGGCGATGACGCTACCGGCCTCCACCGCGTTCAAGCCGTCGGACGAGATATTCGAATTCACCGTGTACTCCAACTGGATGTCGCGATTGCCGCTCAACCGGGCTGCCCGGTCGCGCACCGAGGCGTCGCTGAGCTGGTAAATGGCAATTACAAAATGGTGGGCCAGGATCCGACCCGTAGACTGGGCAAACATTGCCGGTTGTCCGGGGGCCGGCAGAATCGCTACAGGCGGCAAATTGGGAATCTCGATAACTGTTTCAACACGGATATTCGCGGGCCGATTTGCGGGCAGGCACCCCTTTTATGCATTCACTTTGCAGGAGGCAGCCATGCGCAACCGGCCTTGGCAGTTGCTGGTCGTATGCGGCTTGATTTGGGCGGTATTTCCGGGAGCACTCATCCAAGCCCAGGACGAGTTGTCTGGGACCGCTCCCGAGAGCGGACGGTTCCCGAACGGGACGGGCGCAGCGCCGGCTGCGAGCCCCGAAACGCAGGTGAATCCCTCCAGCATCGACTGGGGCCCCCCCCCGTCCGAGCCTCGAACGTGGGTCGCCGAGTCGCCCGGCCCGATCGTTTACTTCTCGGCTGAGTACCTGCTGGCCTGGGGAAAAGGGCCGGGGGACAATCTGATCGGCGCCGCACAATACAGAAACGTACCGTTCTTCAAAGGCTTCCCCATTCCTTTCCCGCAGCAGTTTACGAGTGCTTTCGGCGACCAGCTTCACCAGGGAGTGCTGGGGCGTTTGGGATGGGACAACGAAGATGGCTCGGGGTTTCAGTTCAGCGGCTTTGACATCTTTGGAGATCAACAGCAGAAAGGCCCGGGGCGTGTGTTCCATGGCACAGACTTCGGCAACCTGAGGACGCTGGCTTCGATTCCGCTCGACGATGGCGCCGGCGGAACCATCATCTCTCCGCAGGCCCCGTTCGACAGCGAGTTCCTGCAGACGTATGACCAGAGAATATTCGGCGGCGATATCGACGCGTATTTCGCACCCTTCTTTACGCGGCCAAGTTTTCGGCTGCGGTTTCTGTGCGGGGCCAAGTACCTGAACATTCGTGAGAACTTCGCCGTCCAGGCGGCTGACAGTGGTTTGGATTACGTCGTCGACATGAACACGGGTGCGATCGTGCCTGGTACGGTCCGGGACATCGGACTTCCTTCGAACGAGCTGTCAATCCGTTCGCAAACGACGAGCCAGCTGATCGGACCGCAGATTGGGATCCGCTACGACCTTGCCACCGGTGGGTTGAAGGTCTGGGGCCAATCCCGGCTGGCTGTCGCAGCCAACAGGGAAAACCTGCAGATCGCCGGGCAGGGCGTAACCAATAATTTTCAATTGACCCCGGCGCCAGTCGGTCCGCCATTTCAGCAGTCGAGCAGTTCGACCCATATCTCTCCGGTATTCGACACGTCGCTCTACGCCGACTTCCCGTTATTGACGATCCTGCCCGTAATCAACAATCTCGCCGTTTTCAGCCAGGCGACATTCCGGATCGGGTATAATTTCCTGGTCGTGGGCGAAATTGCCCGGCCGGCCAGCATCATCGTCTACAAGGCGCCGATTCCCCAACTGCAGTCGGACACACGGACGACCTTCTTTCTGAATACGCTCAGTCTCGGAGTGAACTGGACATACTGACCGGTTGTCACGACGCCGTTGCGACATTCCGCGTGAGCGAAGAACCGAGGCCGTCGACCGCTTCAGTGCGAACGGTCGAATTGATGGATGGTCCCGGATCCCCCTCCTGCGAAATTGATGCAATGACCACGCTCGACTTCACCGATCGCGCAGCAGCTCGATTTAAGAATCGAACGGCCCTGGCACGGACCTTGGGCATTGGGTAAACGACGGCGACTCGTTGTCCGCGAAGGGCTGATCGGCAGTCTTGACGACTGTGAAAGCCTGGTCGGATTGCGTCCGGCTCGACTCATCCGCAACTGCACCTTCTACGCCTGCTTCAGCAATTCTTCCAGCCGGTTGCCGGCGGCGTGGCGTTCGAGGATCTGCTTCGCCTTTTCGGCGATGACACTGCCGGCTTCGACCGGGTTCAGGCCACCGGAGTAGATGTTGGAAATCACGGTGTACTCGAATTGAATCTCACTATTGCCGCTGAATCGTGCCGCCGAGTCCCGAACGTCATCGCTGAGCTGGTAGGCGAGATAGGCCGACAGGCTTCGCGAAGCCAGCGCATCCCCTCCCGGGCGTTCGCCGATCAGGAGGATCGTCAGTTTCGCACCGGTAGAGCGCGCGATGTGCTCGGCCAGTTTCACGCGACCGTAGCGGACGGCGATCGGCGGAGCGACCGCCAGGTCGAAACTTTCCAGGCCATCGATCAGCACTGGATACAGGTCGCCAATGTTCGCATGAACCGCTTCAGCACTCAGGCCGTCGGAAACGACGATCTGGATGTCGCACTCTTCCCGCTCGAGTTCCTGCTCGCTGTTTGCGGACAACCGCGAACCGAGGTGGGGCGAATTGAGGTGGCTGTCCTTGTCCCGTGCCTCGGTCTCGAGAAAACGGAAATCGGCGGCGGTCTGCAGCAGGCCGGCATCCAGCTCGCAGACGATGGCCTGCCGCGCCAGAGCCTGGTTGGAACGCAGCCGCCGCGAAACGTCGTTCGTCGGTCGCGGGCCGGCATTTTCGAACCCGTACATCGCCGGCGTGGCCCGCAGCAGTTCTTTAAATTCAGCGTCGCTCGAGCAGAAGATGCGTGGCTGACCCCAGTTTGGCCCGCGCACGACGGTTTCGGCGCCGGTTTTTGAAAAAATCCCGCGGTCCAGTGCCCAGGCGAGAAACTCTGGCGTCGGCGTTCGGCCATGCACTTCGCGCAGCGACTGATTGTCGTGGGCGCTGGTGTCGAAATAGGCCAGCATCCGGTCGTTGTTGAGATACACGTCCATGTAATAATTCGCCCCGGCCGATGCCAGGAGCTGCGTTGCCATCTGCTGGCCGTCGAGCGTGATCTGTGAATGCAGCGTGTAGCAGGGGGCCATCCCCATCGGGAGGCCGAGCAGTTTCCCCATGAAGTGGTCCTGCAGGTTCGAGATAATCATCTCGAAATTGTCCAGGTGCGTTTCGGGACCGATGAAGCCGGTGACGTTATTGACCATGAACGGGCGATAGCGGCGAGCCAGGCCGTAGCACAGTGCTTCACAAGTGGTCATGTCGATGCCGTTGTGCTTGCCGTAGGTGTATTCACTCCCCTGCCCCGTTTCAAAATACATGAAGTTCTCGGCGGTCCCTGCCAGGGCTCCGCGCTGGGCCATCGTCCGCCAGGCATGATCGAGCAGGTCAACCGAGATGTCGAATTCGGTGAGGTTGGTCTGCTCGGTTCCGGCCAGACTCTGGAAAATCACTTCCACCGGCGCACCCCGCTCCAGGCATCCGAGCTGTGTTTTCACGTGTGCCAGCACACAAATCTGCGTCGGCGCCCCGACGGCACGGCGGACCTTGTCGAGATGAGTCAGCATGCCGGAGATGTTTTCGACCGTGTCGATCGCCGGGTTGACGCCAATCAGCGCATCTCCTCCGCCGAGCGCCAGCCCCGCATAAACGAGCAGCGTGATTCCGCGCAAATCGTCCACCGGATGATTGGGCTGGCAGCGCGATGAGAGCGTCCCCGGCAAGCCGAGCGTGGTCCGCGCTTTTGAGACGCGGTGGATCTTGCGCGCTGCCAGAATCAGATCGTGCACATCCATCAGCTTGCAGACGGCGGCCGCCATCACGCTGGTGAGTGCCGTCCCCAATGCTCCTGTCTCTTCTCCCGGTGCGGCCAGCAGGAAATCCTTGAACTCCCCCAGCGTCCAGGACGAGATCGAGCGAAATCGTTCCAGGTCGATGTCGTAGCCGACGCGCATGACCGAATCGACGCGACCGGCGTCATCGGTCAGGGGCCGATCATACAGGTGCTGCAACGTCAATGACGACAGAATCGCCCGGGCCGCCTCACGGACGACATCCGTCGGCGCTGCCAACCCGGCGCCCCGATCGCCGGCCTTGCTGAAATCGGCCGCGCCCAACAATGCTTTCAAACCGACGAACGAATAATCATGGTTGAAGAGCCGCACGCGGTACGTCTCGTCGGCCGGCGGTTGCGGAACGGGAATCTGATCGACTGGACGGAGAGGAGACATGCGATCGATCATGTTGCTGTTGTCTGGGATTCGGATGAGGTCGTGGAACGCATCAATCGTACCGGCAGTACGAATCGCGATCCACCCGCGAAGCCGCGCTGAAACTGGTGACATTCAGTCGCCAAGCTGAATTCAAGGTGATGGCAGATCGACCCGCGCCCCGAGTCCGTGAAACGCAACAGGGACCAGACCGTCGCGAACCCGGCCGATTGTCACGAAGTGGGCCGCCCGGACGGGAACTTCGTCGATTACGATGAGATGAGCCGCCAGCCTCCCCCAGCGGGTGGCATAATTCCCGAGCGTCTTGCCGATATTTCCTGGCGTCAACAGCACGAGTGGCCGACCGTCGGCCGATTCGATCGTTTCCAGGTGGGAAGCCAGTCGATCGCCCAGAGACTTGATGGTTACCGCGCGGTCATCTTCAATCTCGACGCGCAGGCAGGCACCTGTTGCAGACCGAATCGCCAGGTTCAACAAATCAGCGAGCTCGCCGTCCGACGTTGCAGGGCTGAATTGGCCAAGAATCGGGAGATCGGTGAGCGGCAGGACCCCGGGACGCGGTAGATAAAGAGTTGCACCGGAAATCTCGGTGCTGTGTTTCGTCAGTCCGTGAACCGTCGCCCGTCCCAGCCCCGCGGGAATGTGCGTTTTCAGATCCCGCGACAGCAGCGGTGATTGACAAATCCGTCGAGCCAGGTCGATTCCCAGATCGCCATATTCGGTCGTGCCTGGCAGCGACGCACCTCTGGCGGCGCGGTATGCCAGTTCGCCGACCCCACCCGAAAGAGTGATAACCGGGTCAACTTCGTCCGTTGCGTGGGTTGCCCGGTCGGGACGGCGGAACTCAACTTGCGTGTGCAGCGAGGCCGCCGCAGAAGGTGCCGCAGGACTTCGACCAGTGACGGCACATTCCAGGAGATCAACATAAAAAGTGAGGACTCGCTCCAGATCGTCCGACCGCAATTCATCGCCGACGGCGGCGGTCACACTCAATTCGTGGAACAGCTCCGCGGCAAACGACGACAGCGCCCGCACGCGATACGTCCCCGGCTCAACCTGCACGTGCCGCGCGCCGACGTAATAGCAGCCGCAGGTTTTCACCTGGCCTGCCAGGCCCCACGCCAGATTTGTCGTTCCCCCGCCGATGTCGAGGTTGATGAAGGGCCGATGCGGCTCGGCTCGGGACAGGTCGAGCGAATTGCCCATGAATGCCAGCCAGGACTCGAGGCAGGGATCGTCGGCCGCCGCCACGACCGAATCGTGAAAGCGACTGCGAACGAGTGTCGCGATCGCTTTCGCATTCGCCGAACGAGCTGCCAGTCCGGTGACCAGCGCACCTCCCGACGTGATCGATGTCGGTTCGATCTGACCGGCAGCCAGCCAGGAGTCGACCTGGCGTTCGAGTGCCGGGAGGTCCACCACATTGCCTTGAAACGGCGTGAACGCCGGTTCAGGCTGGAAGACCGGTCTGACGTCGCCCAGTTCATTTCGTCCGGTGACGCAGTTACGCACGAGGCGGCCTCTGGCCACGAGCAGGCTCGTCGTCGTCGATCCAACATCAAGTCCGAACAGCGTTACGGTCAAGTGTGATTTCGCCTGGAATTCGATGTTGTTCAGGCACGCAAACTGCGTGGATGAAGGTATTCAGGTTCCGATTTTCAGCAGTACGCTATTGCCAGATTCATTATATAATGATCCAGACGCGGGTCGCAGTCGCAGCATGATGCTCGCTTGGCTTCAAATCTGAATCCTTGAGAGTCAGATCATGAATCCGGGCGCTGTGAATCGGCAAATCGTTTCTGGCCGCAACGAGACGCGGGAACAAGGATTTGCCGGTTCTGGTTCCGGCCGCGGCGCGGTTGTAAACGAATTGGCATCCAGCATGAACCCGTCTGTCGCCGTGCATGCGCAGCGACTGCCGGATGTCCCGCTCACTCTCGATGCGCGCGAATTCTCGCGCAAACTCTGGCACATGGGGCCGGGGATCCTGGTGCTGGGACTGCCCCTGTTTCTCGACATGCAGTTCTTTCAATCGCACTTGAATGCGATCATTGTGCTGGCGACCTGTCTGCTGTTTGTTCTGTCGCTGGTACACGCGAAGCATTTCGAGCGGCCGGGAGAGCGCGATTGGAGCACGGCGGTCGGTGCGTATGCGGCGACTGTGCTGATTCCCGTGCTGGCGTTTCCCAATGACCTCGAGATTGCGATGAGCGGCATGGTCATCCTGGCGTTCGGCGATGGGGCCGCGGCACTGGGGGGAATGGCGCTCCGCGGGCCACCGCTCCCGTGGAATGCACGCAAGACGTTCGCCGGCACCCTTTCGTTTCTCATTTGCGGAGCTCCGATCGCCACCTGGATGTTCTGGGGAATGGCGGATGGCAGGGCGTCGGCCGAAATGGCATTGATTAACGGGATCGCAGCGACTGTGGTGGCCGCGGCCGCCGAGAGTTTCCCTTCGGCAATCAATGACAATCTTCGCGTCGGGGCCGCCGGAATCGGGACTCTGTCAATCCTGCACTGGCTGATGCCGCTGACCGGCTGACTGGTTCGTGACCCGTATCGTGACCCGTATCGTGACCCGTATCGTGACCCGTATCGTGACCCGTATCGTGACCCGTATCGTGACCCGTATCGTGACCCGCCGCACGGGGCCGCGGACATCGGTCGCAGGGGAGCGTCGAGTTCTCTATGATCGCGACCATGAATCGCGATCAGGCCCTGCGCACCGTCTGCGATCGACGCCAGCCATGGGACGTGCTCGTCATCGGGGGGGGAGCCACGGGCCTGGGTGCCGCCGTCGATTCCGCCTCGCGCGGTTATCAGACGCTGCTAGTCGAGCAGCACGACTTTGCCAAGGGGACGTCGAGCCGCAGCACCAAGCTCATTCACGGCGGCGTGCGCTATCTCGCCCAGGGGCGACTGGGGCTGGTCCGGAGGGCCCTGCACGAGCGCGATCTGCTGCTGCGAAATGCGCCCCATCTGGTCCATGATCTGCGATTTGTCGTCCCGGCTTACACGCGCTGGGAATTGCCCTTCTACTACGCCGGACTCAAGACGTACGACCTGCTCTCCGGGCAGTTGCGTCGCGGTACATCGCGTTGGCTGACGCGCAGCCAGGCGCTGGAACAGGTGCCGTCTCTCATCCCGGATCGCCTTCGCGGTGGCATCCTGTATCACGATTGCCAGTTCGACGACGCCCGGCTGGCGGTCACGCTGGCGCGAACGGTGTTTGACCTCGGCGGAACGGCGCTCAACTACACGCGCGTGACGGGGCTGTTGAAATCGGCGGACCGGGTCTCTGGAGTCCGGGTGGTGGATCTCGAATCGGGACGCGAATTAGACATTCACTCTCGGGCCGTCGTGAATGCGACCGGCGTCTTTACCGACGAGATCCTGGAATTTGACGGCAGGCAATCGGCGGCGCTGATCACCCCGAGCCAGGGAATTCACGTCGTTCTCGATCGTGCTGCCCTGGGTGGGAATTGCGCGCTGGTCGTGCCTCACACCGACGATCGGCGGATTCTGTTCGCGATTCCGTGGCATGGCAAGGTCTTGCTGGGGACGACCGATACGCCGGTCGCCGGTCCGGCGCTCGAACCCCGTCCCCTCGATGAAGAGCTCGACTTCGTGCTGACGAATGCGGCCCGCTATCTGAGACCGACCCCGACCCGCTCAAAGATTCTGAGCATTTTTGCCGGCTTAAGACCGCTCGTCGCGTCCCGCAGACCGCAGTCGACGGCGGCCGCGTCGCGCGACCACCACATCGAAGTCTCGCGATCCGGCCTGATCACGATCGCCGGCGGCAAGTGGACGACGTACCGCCATATGGGAGAAGAGGTCATTGACGAAGCCGAACGCGTGGTCGGCCTCCCGACACGGCCGACGAGAACACGCGACCTGCGCCTGCACGGCTGGCGGTCCGATCTCGATCCGCATGACCCGCTGGCAGTTTACGGCAGTGATGTGCAGGGGATTCGGAAGCTTGGTCTGGAGCAACCTGCCTTGAGCGAGAAGCTGCATGAGCGACTTCCCTGCCTTAAGGCAGAAGTTGCGTGGGCCGTCCGGCAGGAAATGGCGCGGACGGTTGAAGATGTGCTGGCCCGGCGAAGTCGAGCGCTGTTTCTTGACGCGCAGGCCGCGATCGAGGCAGCACCGACCGTCGCGGCGATCATGGCCGTCGAACTCGACTCTGGCCCGGACTGGGAGCGGAAGCAGATCGGCGACTTTACCAGCGTGGCGCAGGGATATTTCGTCCACTAACTGATTCCGCGATTGGGACAGCGGCTTCGACTGGCCGGCTGTGTCCAGGACGGCAATGTCTCAACGCTTCAGCGTCTCGCGCCATTCTTCGTCGAGTTCCTGGACCGTCTTCCCGGTCAGATCCTTGAAGATCTCCTCCCGATAATTTCCCTCACGCATCAGCTTGTTGAGCTTGAGGACCAGTTCGCGGTCGTACTTCTCAGTGACGTACGCCAGGAACGCCGCCGTGACGCGATAACTGCTGTTGTACCGCGCCCGATTGGCATCGATGCGGCCCAGATTGCCCGGTTCGAATTTGAAGAAGCGGACGTAGTCGGCGACTCCTTCGACCAGCCAGCCGGGATTGCCACGCCCGCGGTAGTGCTGCACGACGTGCGCCGTTTCGTGCACCATGGCCCCGACGTCGTCAGGATGATCCTTGAAGAACTTCACTGAGCCGGTGATGTGCGTCCCCGAGGCGGCGGCTACCCCTTTGTAGTTTGAACTGAGAGTCATCTTGATCAGTCGCGCAGGTTGAAAGCCGTCGCTTTTGAGCTCCTCGTTGATCATCGGGTACGCTCGGATGCAGATCTCGGCAACCCGATTGGCCCACTCCTGCATGTCGGGAGAGTCGGTCACGTCGACTGAAAACTCGACGGGATACTTGAAGACGGCGACAGGCGGATCGGATTCGATCGTGATTTCCCGCACCACGAGCGGCTGTTCCAGATCGCTCCCCGGGCGAAGCCGGATCGCCTGGACCATTTGCGCCTGGGATTTCGAGCCGGCAAGTCCCTCGGCAAATTTCGCGATTTGTTCGAACGCACTGCCGTCGGCAGAAATTTCGAGCGTGCCTCCGTCCAGCTTGCCGTGCCCTTCGGCGTCTCCTGTGACCACCGAGATCGATCGCACCGCGACAGGCTTTTCGAGGACCAGCGAAAAATGATCAGCAACGGCAACGTTCTGAGACGAGCGGAAAAACGTCTCGGCTTTGCCGTCAAATGCCAGTTGACGGATCTGGTCCCCCGCGGTGGGCAGCGTCGTCTTGATGGTGGCGGTGACCTGTCCTGCGCCGCTCGTTGCCGGTTCAGCAGCAGCGACGGCAGGGCCTTTGACTTCGTAACACAATAGCAGCCCCTGATCCCGCAGATACAGGCCGCCATTGGCAACGACCGGGTGCGGCCAGGCCGGTTTGTCGCTGCGGTCGGGTTGCGTGAAGCGCCCCTTCTCGTGATAGGCTTCCGCTGATGGTTCGACAAGCGCGACGTCTCCACTATTGTGATTGCGGACATACAGTCGACCGCCGGCAGAGCAGATCGAAGCTCCACCATTTCCTGCCCGGTCCGTCCACAGCACTTTTCCCGTGGCGAAGTCGGCACAAAACAGCACTGAGCGCGTTGTGCCGTAGAGCTTGTCGTCGACGAGCACCGATCCGCCGACGCTGGCTGCCAGCGCGGGATCAAAATATTTTTCACTGACCGCGGCGCCGTCCCCTTCGGTCTTCAGCTCAAGGAGGGCTCCCCCCGACCGCGAGCCGGATGAAAAAATGCGGTTCCCGACAATGATCGGCGTGGGAATATTGGCCCCGGGATCGATCGTGCGATCGTAGCGCCACAGAAACTTCCCGGTTTTCGCCTCCACGCCGATCAGCGCCTTGCGAAGAAACTGCACGTATTCCTTCGAGTCCCCCGCCCCGGCGATCATGATCGACGAATACTCAGCCGTCTCGAGACCCGGAACGCTCGATTTCCACACCACGTTGCCGGTTGTCTTATTGAGTGCCGCCAGAGTCGCCGAATCTCCGCCGGGCGTGCAGACGAGAACGTCCTTGTCAATCAGTACCGACTCTGAGTAAGCCCAGTTCCCCGGCTTGCCTTCCAGGTCGGTCTGCAGGTTCTTCGCCCAGATCAGCATTCCGTCGGCCCGGGCCAGACAGGCAAGTTCACCCGCGGAAGCCAGGCAGTAAATGAAATCGCCGTCGATGGTCGGTGTGCTGCGGGTTCCCGGGTACTGGGGGCCGCGATTGGGGCCGACCTTGCCGATCGGAACCGACCAGACTTTCTCGCCCGATTTCTCGTCGAGCGCCAGCAGAAATTCTTCATTGTCGCGCGTCGTCTGGAGATAGACCCGACCGCCGGCGATCGCCGGGGACGAATAGCCGGTGCCGATGTCGGCTGCTTTCCAGCGGAGGACTGGCCCCCCTGCCGGCCATTCCTGGAGCAGGCCGGTCTCGCGGGAAACGCCGTCGCGCTGGGGACCGCGCCACTGCGGCCAGTCGGCGGCCGTCGCAGCGGCGGCGCAAATGCTCACAACCAGTCCAGACAGGAGTGCACGTTTCATGGTTCGGGTTCCTTCACGATAGAATTGGCCCGTCGCGCCCAGGCAACCATGCAGGCGCCGCCGAAAAAGTGACGCGCCTTTATTCGCCGATGCAGTACAGGTTGTCCGCCGTCCGGATCAGAATCCGTCCGTCAACGAACACGGGAGTCGCCGCGACGAACTCGCCGTTGAGGTCGTTTGCCGCCAGGACCTTGAATTCGTTTCCCTGCTCCAGAACAAACGTTTTGCCATCCTCGCGAGTCATGTAGATTTTTCCGTCAGCGATCACCGGCGAGGCGCTGAACGCACCGCGGTTCTTCTCGGGCTGGCCCGACCACAGGACCTCTCCGGTTTTTGCGTCGAGGCAGGCCAGTTCTCCCCGGTCGGTGCAGAGGTACACTTTTCCATTGACCGCCGCCGGTGACGGGACGTCGGCCCCCAGCTTCTCTTTCGTCCAGGCGACGTGCGTGTTCGTGACGTCGCCTGTGCCCCCCAGTCGGATCCCTGTGAGGGTTGCACCACGGGCATAGGGAGCGACGACCATGCCGTCCACGACCACCGGCGACGCAATCGACCGGAAGTACTGATGGCCGGTGGGGTTCAGGCCCCCCACGCGCCACAGCTCCTTGCCGGTCGCCGCATCGTGGGCCGTCACGTGGTCGGCTCCCAGGACGACGAGGATTTCCCGTCCCCGATCCGACGCCACGACGGGGGTGGAGTAACTCTGGGCCGCCTCGCTGGGTGCATCGAGGTCGCGATCGGCCTTCCAGGCCTGTTTGCCCGTCTCTTTGTTAAAAGCCACCACGTACGACGGTCCGCTGTGCATAACCGCCACCACGACGTTGTCCTTTGTCAGGACGGGTGACGTCCCCAGGTCCCACCACAGGGTGTCCTTGCCGAATTCGGACTGGAGGTTGTGCTCCCAGACGATCTTGCCGGAAAAATCGAGACAGGCGAGGTCGCCGCTCTTGAAATAGACGTAGAGGTGTTTTCCGTCGGTCGTCGCCGAGGGGTTGCAGCCGGTCGCCTTGGCGTGTTTCCCGGGGATCAGCTTTCCAACGGTCTGCTGCCAGACCTCTTTGCCAGCCGGGTCGAGACACAAAACACCGTTTTTCCCCTCGATGTCGCAGGTGAGGACGATCCGATCTCCCCACACGACAGGAGTCGAAGCCCCCTTTCCCGGCAGATCAATCTTCCAGCGGACGTGCTCGGTGGCGCTCCACTGAGTCGGAAATCCCTTACCAGAGACAACACCGTCAAAACCCGGCCCCCGCCAGCCGGGCCAGTTGGCGGCATGCACGAGGCTTCCGAAGACGAGGCACGCCACGACACCGATCACACGACTCCGCATAGGAATGTCTCCCGGACGAAAAATAGGTCACCTTCGCTGCAAGCGCATGTTCCGTGCTCCCGCGCTTTTGCCTCATTACACCTTAGTCGCGCGTACAACGCAATCGCCGCGCGGCGGGCACGTCGCGACCGCGCGCCGACCAATCGTCGACAAACCGTTACCTTTCTGTAAGTCCGCTCAAATCCCGGGGCGCCTGTTGACGAAAATAACCTTCAGAGGAGAGTTGATTATTTTCGGAAATGTCCCTCGTGAGTTCCCAGCCTGATGTACGCTACGCAAAGTCACACCGCCAGACAGCGACCGGTCCCGCGGCCGTCGCGAAGACTGGCCAATACGATTGGCGGAATGGATGCCGAATCGGCCGAAGGTTACCTGGAAATCGCCCGCCTGCTGTTGTCGTACGGCAAGACCGAGGTTGCCCGCCGCCGATTGAAGCGCGTCGTCGACAAATTCGGCAACACGCCGGCTGGCGCCGAATCGCGTAACCTGTTGAGCACCATCGAAGTTACGCCGCCTGATCGGCGTCCGGCAGAGTAAGTTCGGCTGGAGGTGTCCTCCCGGCTCTGCTGGTCGTGGCAGCCCTCGCCGTCTCATTCGAGCCCGCCGTTGATCACTGTCGCCGGGCGGGCAGACCGCTACAGCCGGCGCATCCGGCTTGTCGATCGCAATCGAACGTGCACCCTCCCTCCGGCGACTCACGCCATGAGGTCGAGATGCGCCCCCGGCGGAAAGCTCTGGAAGATCTGAACGAAATCGGGGGTACCGTTCTGCGTGTTCGGGAGCGCCGACACCAGATCGTTGCGGAACTGGGCCGGGTCGATATTCGACTGCCCCAGCAGTGTGTCGAGCCCGGGAGTCTGGCTGTTGCCCGGGATCCCACTCTGAGAAAGCCAGTTGGGATCGACACCGTCGTGGGTCAGGGCGTCATGCAACGACTGCTCGATTGACTGGAGCACATCGCGCGGATTTCCGGTGTGGTTCGACCAGAGCGTATTGACCGTGCTCCGGATCGTCGAACTGAGTTGCTTGACGAGGCTTGGTGGTGGAACGGCCGGACCAGCGGCGCTTGTCCCGTCACTATCCGCCGCCGAATCTAAGGCAGTTCTGCCTTGCAGCGAACTGGTCGGATCGACTGGCCTGGCGGGACTCGTCCCCGACGTGCTCAGCGTATTCAAGAGTTGTTGCAGTCCGGACGACTGCCCAGAGGCGCCCAGGATTGACATGCCGAATTCCCCCCTACCGGCCGCGGCATCCCCGGTCATAACGACTTTGCCGGGGATATCGATTACGCCGGTCCCATAGGGTTTATCGGCAGTTTACCGGGGGAGCCGCCACGCCATCCCTGGGGCTTTACGTAACTCTTTGTGCTGTCGGGATATGAGGATGTTCGAGCAGCGTGTCATCAGATTCTTGCAAACCCTCCCAACTGAATGTTCAGCCCCATCGGGGCGAGATTCGATAGCCCAGGCCGCCAGGCCTGGGTATTGATCGCATGAATCAGCCAAGCCCTGAAGGGGCGAGATTCGGGCGAAACGCATTGGAATCTCGCCCCGTTGGGGCTTCTGTCGCTCCGGGAATTCCATCCCAGGGCTAATCGCCCTGGGCTATCGAATCTCGCCCCGATTGGGACTTTCATACTCAACGTCGAATCTGGAGTGCGAAGCCTTTCGGCACTCGTTACCAGTTGACTGGCCGCGCGGGAACGACTTATCTTGCGGGTGAAAATGGGCCCGGCGATTCGACAGCTTTTGAAGCCACTTCATTGAAAGGATGCTTTGGTCATGCACCCGGAACTTCTCAGCCTGATGCCCAAGATCGATTTCACGCGACGCGATTTCGTAGTCACCACCCTCGCCGCCGGATTTGCTCTGGCAGTGCAACCGGTTTCTGCCGAAACGATCACGACCGATACCGAAGGTCTCGAAGCCGGCGAAGTAAAAATCCCGGTCAAGGATGGCGAAATTCCAGGTTATCGCGCGATGCCGGCCAAGGGGGGCCCCTTCCCGACCGTGCTCGTCGTCCAGGAAATCTTCGGCGTGCACGAACACATCAAGGACATCTGCCGCCGGCTCGCGAAGCAGGGTTATTTCGCCGTCGCCCCCGAACTTTATTCGCGGGAAGGAGACGTTTCGAAGCTGAAAGATATTCAGGAGATTTTCAAGATCGTCATGAAGGTTCCCGACGCGCAGGTCATGACTGATCTCGACTCGGCGGTCGCCTGGGCCAAAAAGTCGGGCAAGGCCGATACGGCCAAGCTGGCGATCACCGGCTATTGCTGGGGGGGCCGGATCGTCTGGATGTATGCGGCTCACAATAAAGACCTCAAGACTGGGGCGGCCTGGTACGGAGGTCTCGACAGGGAACGCGATGAATTGCACCCGAAACATCCGATCGATCTCGTCGAGTCGATCAATGCACCGATCATCGGGCTCTACGGCGGTGCCGACACGGGAATCCCGGCTGCGACTGTCGAGAAGATGCGCGAGGCGCTGAAGGCAGCAAAGAAGCCCTCCGAAATCATTCTGTATCCCGATACGCCGCACGCCTTCTACGCCGATTATCGCTCCAGCTATCGCAAGGAACAGGCCGACGACGCCTGGAAGAAGATGCTGGAGTGGTTCAAGAAGAACGGCGTGGGGTGACGGGGTCAAATTCCGTGAACGCTGAAAGCGTTCCACTCCAAAGCCCAGGGTTCGGCGCGTCGCCGAACCCTGGGAATGTGCCCCATCCTCGTCAAAGACAACTCTGAAGGAGTTGCACCGGTTTCGGCCGACGGCGTCAAATCCCGGCACACCCGGATTCATGTGCCGTCGGGTTGATTTATCGGTGGCGGATGGCGACTTTAGATAGGTTGCTCAAATCGGTCCACGTTTTGGAGCCGCCCATGCCCCAATCACTCGCACAGATCTACGTGCACATCGTCTTTTCGACCAAAGATCGCCGACCGTTCCTGAAGGACGCGAAGATTCGCGGTGCCATGCATGGATACCTGGTGGGAATCTGTGAGAAGCAAGGGTCTCCGTCGATTGCAACCGGGGGAGCCGAGGATCACGTCCATATCGCCTGCCGATTGTCGAAGACCGGAGATGTCGCTTCGCTTATCAAGGAGTTGAAACAAGGCTCGTCAACCTGGATCAAGACAGAGTATCCGCGAATGGAAACGTTCTATTGGCAGCATGGATACGGAGCCTTTTCGATCAGCCCTTCGCATCTCGGAGCACTCGAAACGTACATTGCGAATCAAGAGGAGCACCACCGCCGCGAGTCATTTCAGGACGAATTTCGGCGTCTCTTGAAGACGTACGGGATTGAATGGGACGAACGGTACGTCTGGGACTGACGCGCGAGTTTGTCGGTGGCGAGAGGGCAACGCACATTCGACTGACGGGGTGGAACTCCTTTAGAGTTCGGGCGCGTGGATTCGTAATACCCAGCGTTGCCCGAAAAAACGTCGGGCAACACTGGGCTTTGGAGTGGAACGCCGTTGGCGTTCGGTTGCCGTATGTGGGTCCGCCGCGGCGCCCCTCACGTCACGAGCCACTGATCGATGTCGTCGGCGACGGCCGGTTCGGCCCCGCCGGTGGGGGTGACGTGTCGGCTCAGCCAGTTGAGCCACTCCACCGATGGCGGGCCGTACGGCCGGAATTTTTCGGCCGTTCCTCGTTCGTCGGAATACAAAATCGCCCGATTCGGTCCCAGCCGCGCCGCCGCCGGCGAATCGATCAGATTGCTCGAATCGGCCGCACTCATCTGGAACACGACCCGCAGGTCGAACTCGCGCAGCGTCTGGCGGCTGAACCAGCGATCGACGTTGTTGTACGAATCGCACCAGATCACGATATGCACCCCGACCGCCGGGCCTTCGCGCAGCACCTCGGCCAGCGCCTGACCTGGTGTCACCGTTTTCTCCCGACCAAAGCTGCCGAAGTCATCGTCCGACTTCCGCAAATCGCGGAACCGGCTCAAATCATCGATCACAAGAAAGACCGGAGCCGCAGGTGTGCGGTCCTGCCGGCGACGGGCCACTTCTGCCGCAATTGTTGTGACGACGCCGGCGGCCCCCTCCGGGCCGGCGACCGCGACTCGATCGCCGATGAGCCCGACGAAGGTTCTCCACCGTTCCCGGGCTTCGCTTTCTGAACCCCCGGCCAGGAGTTGAAACGGCGCGAGCATCGGCCCGCCATCGACCGCCGGATCGCGAACCTGGGTTGCCAGCGCCAGGAGAGCGTTCCCAAACATGCCGAGTGCTGCCTCCGCATCCTGCCCGACGACGAGCAGATTGGAACCCGATCGTCTCGAGAACGTAACGACCGTCGGGCCGGTAATCGCGACAGCGTCTCCCAGCCAGGCCCGCGGCGTGTCTAACTGCGGCAATGTCGCCGCCCGGTCCGCCGGCGCGGGTGCCAGGAGTTCACACAACTCGGCATTCCGGCCCGGATCCGCGGGCAAGTTCCCCTCGAAGACGATCGGCGGGCTCGGTCGCGCGCCCCGCTCGACCGCCAGTGCTTCGATTCGATCGAGATACGTATCGCGCTCGTCATCGTCGAGCCAGGCGATCTGAAACAGGTTGTTCCCTTCGACGAGACCGTTGGCGTCGTTGTACAGCGCCTCGCCCGGTCGAGTCAGCAGCCGCGCGGCGGTGTTGTCTTCGCTCAAGATCAGGTGGGCGTCGGCTTCGCTGCACTGGAGCGCGATGCGGACTGCCATCTGGCCAATCGTGGTTCGTGCCAGCGAGTAGGCGCCTCCCAGCGTCTGCGACCCGAGCAGCACGTGGATCCCGAAGGCCCGCCCCTGGCGGACCAGCCGGTCGAGCAGCAGCGCCGCCGTCTGCGAATAGCGATCATCTTCGACAAAGAATTCCTGGAACTCATCCACCATGAACACGATCCGCGGCATCCGTTCGCCGGGACACACATTGCGATACGCAGCAATGTCCTGCACCCCCTGTTTGCGAAACAGGTCTCCGCGTTCCTTCAGAATCGCGTCGAGCCGTTCCAGCACGCTGACGCCAAATTCGCGATCGCTCTCGATCGAGATCACCCGCGCATGCGGCAGATGCCGCGCGGCATAAGTCTTGAACTCCACCCCCTTCTTGAAGTCGATCAGATAAAACTCGACTTCATCGGGGGAATAGCGAAGCGCCAGGTTGGTGACGATGACATGCAGCAGCGTCGATTTGCCCGAGCCGGTTTTCCCGGCGACCAGCACATGTTGCGACGTTCCCGGGCCCAGCCGCAGATGTTGCAGCTTCGTCGCCCCGGCACGCCCCAGCGGGACTTCGATCTGGCTGCGGCTGTCGCCAGTCCAGTACGCCTCTTCCCGCGGTACGATCCGATAAAATGGAACCTCGACCCGGCGGACGTGCTTTGAGAGTTCCCCTACTCTCTTGATCAAGGCCGCCAGAACCGGTGCGGGGGGCGGAGCGTCGGCGACGAACGGGAGCGGCTCTTTGTCGATTCGCCGGTTGATGAACCCTTTCCCTTCCCATTCCAGCACCGTGGCGGCCGCCGTCGCGACTTCGATGTCGAAGCCGCGCGGCAGCGGCTGCCGCGAGTCGAGACTGATCAGCGTGTGCACGCCGCAGCGCGGACCGCTGGCGACGACGCTGACCAGCCGCTGTGCCGCGCGCTCGCTGAATCCAGCCGGGAAATTCGCCACCACCAGGATGCGATACGGTTCGGCCACTTCGCCGGCGTGCTGGTTGTAGTCTTCGATCGATTCGAACTCGTTCCGCAGATACTTCTGGAAGACGTTCTCCATGTGCTCGGTGAGGTTCGCCAGTTGCTGCTCGATGTGCGACGCCTCGGTCCAGATCCGGCTCGAGATCAGGAGATCGTCGTAGTCGGCCAGGTGCATGAACGCGGCAAAATTCTCTCCCAGCCCGACCGGGTCGATGATCGTCAGCCGCACGTCTCCTGGCGGGAGTTGCACGAGCAGCCGCAAAACGGCCGCTTGCAACACGTCGATCGCCTGGCGCTTCCCCTCACCTGCCGCCTGAATGACGAGTGCCGGGCTTGCGGGAAATGGCAGGACGGCCGGCAGCAGCCAGCCGGCTTCGTTCGCAATCTTCTGATCGTCGGCCGCAGCCGGACCGGCGATTTGTCGCGGCTCGACCCGATACTCGCCGATCCGAATTCCCTCGGGAATCGACTCGGCCGGAGGCCAGTCAGGGCGGGCGAGGTCGTCCCAGCTGGGGAACTGCCGGCGATCGTCTTCTTCCAGAGACCGTGTCTCACCAGCGAACCAGGCCGTTGTTTCATTCCACACGGATTCTGATCGGAGAGCGAGTTCCTGCCGGCGGGAGAGACGCTCAGCCGATGCCTGTTGCTGATTGCGCGTCAGCACTCCCCCGTCGCGCTCGTACTTTGTGCGCAGGGCGGTGGTCTCACTGCGGTGGGCCGCTTCCGCAGCGAGCAGTTCCTGCCCGTGCCGTTCCGAAGCGGCCTGAAGTGCGGCATCCCGTTCGTTCGCGGCTGCCTGGACAGCCTCGTCGCGCCGCTTGTCCAGATCGCGGAGCCGCTGGTCGCGCGTCGCCGTGAACTGCTCGAGTGACTTCTCGCGGCGTTCAACGATCCCCCCGTGCCGCGAATTGAATTCATGTTCGCTCCGAGAAAGGTCGGTCCGGGCAAACTTCTGCCACTGCTGCTGGCAGAAGCGCGCGTCGGCTACCCCCTGCAGCAATGGTCCCAAAACCTGCGCCGTCTGCTGCGCCGCGATGGCATAGATCACCAGCATCAGGAGCCCGGCGGTGGCAAATGCGACTCCGCCGCAGATCAACATCCAGTCGGAGGGTGAGATCCGCGTCAGCCCCAGCCACTCCGGAGAAATGAAAACGTAACCGACGCCGAACAGCGCCCCCCACAATAAGACCGCAACGAGCACGAAACTCCAGCCGGCCAGCATCCGCGGGACCATTTGTCGCGAAAGTTTGTCGAACTGCTCGCGGACGGCTTTCGCCGCGGCGGCGCCGGCCTGTGCCGTCGCTTCGCGGCCTTCAGGGGCTGCGGCCGGAGCTGGGATCTCCCCCGCTCGCTGGCGTCGGTGCTCAGCCAGCCCGACCGCCTGCTCGTACAGCGCTTCGACTTCGCGGCTCTCGGTCGTGAGGCGCTGACCGGTTTGCTCGATCTGCGAACGCAGCCGCTCGAGCTGCCATTTCGGGCTGCTTTCTGATTTGTCGTCGAGGATCGACGACAGCAGCCAGCAATCTTCGTTGAATTTCTTCTCGGCGGCCGCCTGGTCCGCCGTGCATTGGCGCTCGATCTGATCGATCGTGCGTTGATAGTTCCCCGTTGCGCCGGCGAGACTGGCCTGGAATCGATCGTCGATCGACTGCCGTTCTGCGGAGTACCGTTCATCGGCGCCGGTCAGGTTCGTCTGATATTCGGCAGTCAGCGTCCGCAGCGCCGCCTGCGGACTGCCGGGGATGAATTCCCCCTCCGACAGATTGCTTTCCGCCAGTTCCTCTTCAGCGCGGAGTCGCTCGCCAATGCCCGAGCGCAGCTCGGCGAGGAGGTCACGATAGTGTTCCCTGCTGAATTGGCTCACGCCACCCCCCTGTTTACCATGGTCCACACTCGCGCTCGGCCTGCATGAGGACGCCGGCGAGCTGGTCGATGGCCGGGAAGGCCGACGCCAGTTCGCTGTCGAGAGCCCGCAGTTGATTGTCTTCGAGATGGCGGCTGTTGGCGTCGTTCCAGTGGAGACGCGCCTCGCCCCAGGCGCGGTGCAGCGATTCGAGTGCCTCGCGGAGCTGGGCGGCGCCGGTGTTCAGATCGGCAATTCTCATGGTGTCTCCGGCGGGTGATTCGTGCGCGGGGGTAACGCGGCCGCGGGTGGCCCGCCGGAAACTTTCTGCGGCCGGTCGGCGTAAGCGTCGAGCGCGGCGACAGTCCGGTTGAGTAAGGCCAGCGTCTGCGGGACGTCCTGATCGAGACATTGCTGAAAGCGCATCACCCGCCCCCGGTATTCGTCGATCTCCTCCCGTACTTTCTGGGCCCAGCGCCGGACCACTTCGATCTTGTCTTCCGCTTCGCGCAGCTTGCGCTGCGCGGCCCTAAGGGCTTCGGTCTCTTCGATGCACGAGGGCCTGTGGTCGGCCACCGTTCGCATCCGGCACGTTTCCAGGGCCGATCGCGCCCGGGCTACGTCGTCGTAGCAGCGGCGGACCTGCTCTTTCCAATACGCGGGGGCGTCGTGCTCGAGCCACTGGAGGGCCCCCTGGGCCTGCTCGTCGATGGCGATCAGCGCGCGGGTCGCCTGATCTTCAAAGATGCGCAGCGCCGAGCCGAAGGCACTGATGGCATCGATCGAATGAACCTGGGCCGACCCGCTCACGTCGCTTGCTCCCTGACTGGTCACCGCTGCTGCAAATACTCGTCGATGCGTTCCGCCTTGCGCAGCAGAAAGGGAATGTATTCGTTGTTCGACTCGATGAAATGGGAGACGGTCAGCATGTTGCGCTGAAATTCCTCACTGAACCGATGGTTCTCCTGGTCGCGCCAGGTGGTCGAGAGGCTTTCGAGCTGTCCGGCCAGTGCGGTCATCTGCTCGGACAGTCCCGTGTTGAACGTCTTGAGCATCTGCGCGAACCGCCGCAATTCTTCCGGGTTAACGATCGCCTGAGACATAGCACGCCCTGGCTGCGAGTGACAGAACACTGATTCCTTCGCCGCGGCAATTCGTCCGTAACGACCTGCCGCGTCGCGATTTAACTTCTCTATTATGTATAAAACGGAATCCCGCCGGCTGCGTCAACACCGGCTCGGGTGCTGCGCTGTCGCACGGTGCCGTGCGCAACCCTAATAACGGTCAAAAGATGGGAAAAGCCGCAAAGACACGTAACAAGAAGAGAACCGCGGATGACGCCGATTGGCCCAGATGAACAACGAACGGGGTGCATAGCCCGATCCGCGCCGATCCGAGTCATCGGCGGTTGTTAATCGTCGTCGTATTCGCGGGTCTTCGTGGTCTTCGAGGCTTGGTGTTGCATGAGAATCGAAGTACTCAGTGCGGAGTACCCAGTACGGAGTGCCCAGTACGCAGTACAGAGTGCCCAGGACAGAGTAGCCAAGATGGATTCGTCAGTACTGAGTCCGCACTGCCCGCGGTGTCGAGTTGGTGCCTTGCAAAGTGGCCGGCCATGCAAAGCGTGGCTCACAGTCGAGCTGCTGTCTGGAACTGCTTGAGACGCGCATGCCGACGAAAACGTACCCGACCCGGACCTGAGGACTCCGTACTGTGAACTGCGTACTGCCGTACTCAGTACTCAGCCCGGTCGCCTAACCGACGTCGCCATTCCCGAAATGCCGTCGAGTGCAAACTGTAGCGCGTCCCGCGCGACGTCTTAACGCCGTGTCATTCGCAGGCCCGCCACGCACCAGACCGCCATGGCCGTGTGCAGAACGACTCCGGGCCACAGGGCGATGCCGGCCAGGCCCGAGCCGAGGCGGGCTTCGATCAGAAGCGCGGCGACGGCCGTGTTGTAGAGCAACATGCCGACGATCAACCCTCGCGCCGCGCGGCTGTGTGCGTCAGTGTGTCCCAGCCAGCAGGCGACTCCCAGGCTGAGGAGTGCGGCTCCAGTAATGCGGCAGATCGCCAGCGCACTGGCTGAATCGAGTGCCGTCCCAAGCAGCAGCGATACAAACACCGTGGGGGATACGACGAGCGCCAGCCCGGCGCCGGCCTCGATGACGGCGGTCACGATGAGCAACAATTTCACCGTTGATAACGCTCCAGACATCATCAATGTCAGCGGGCGAAATTCAGACCGGGATCTTCAGCCGGTCCGCCGGTGATCTTGAAGTTGAACTTCTTCGGGCCATCGGAGGTGAGTTGGCCGATCATGGAAGTCCCGTCCTTCCGCTCCAGGACGAGCAGATTCCCCTCAACCGAATAAGTTCCACTGAACGATTCGGATTTCTGCTGCTTCGAGTATTTCCAGGTGAACGTCGAGTCGTCCGGTAACGCGAGCTCGAACTTCGAGCCGTCTTCGCGAGCGGCAGTCCAGGTGCCCACCAAAGTCGCCGGATCCACCGGCTTCGACGCCGGCTTGGATTTGGTCGGCTCGGGGGGCGCACTGGCGCCTTCTTTCGGCGGCGCGACCATCTTCACCAGATCGCTGGCGACCTTGTCGCTCGGGGCCAGTTTGGCGGCCTGCTCGAACTCGGGTGCCGCCGAATCGGCGTGTCCGCACGTCAGGTAGTGGTAGCCCAGCAGGAAATGGGCGGCGCCATCCTGCGGATGACCCTCGACGAAGCTCTCGAGGGCCTGGAGCTGCTTGTTGTAGATTGCGATGTCGGAATAGAGGCTGCTGAGAGTCGTCCAGTCCCAGCCGGGGCCGACTGCCAGGACCGAATGAATCGTTGCGGCCGACTGCTTGTAATCGTGCTTCGCGAACAGAACCAGCGAGCGAAACTCGTGCACCACCGCATCGCCGGGATTTTTTTGAACGACCTGATCGACCAGCTTCAGGGCCCGGTCGTAGTCGCCGGTCTGGAAAGCGTCGATGGCCGGGTTCAATTGGTCTTCGGGGGACTCTGGTGCGTCAGCAGCAGCAGTCTGCGCTGCGGCCGGATTCACCGGCGCCGCGGCAGCGGTTGTGGTGGATGTCACCGGAATGGGCTGCGAATAGTCGTAGCCGCCGCCACCGCTGGAATAATAGGGATTGCTGTAGCCCATGTAGCCGCTGCTGTACATCAAAGCGCCTGAACCCCAGGCTCCCATGCCCCAGGCCATCGGACGTGCAACAGCTGCGGCCCCCATGCCGTAAGCGGCGCCTCCCCAGTTACCGTTGTACGAACCGTGATAGAACGAATAGTTGTCGGAACTGGGGTGATAGCCGGTCCCGACCGCGTTGACTGTCTTATTTCCGGCGTTGATCGTATTGCCGGAAATCTGGCGGTTGTTGAATCCGGATTGATTCCGAGCCGCCATGTTGGTGCGGTTCAGGTTGCTGCGGTCGAGATTCCCGTTCGCCTGCTGGCCGTTCGCACGACTGAGGGATGGGTTGCGTGCGGCTGCCGCCCCGCCGCCGGCGGAATTGTTGCCGGCGAAATTGCGGGCCGAGTTTTCGTTGCGATTTCCTTCGCCGCCGGCAGCTCCCCCACCGCGCCGGCCGTCACCGTCATCGCCGCCTCGGTCCCGGTTACCACCGCGCTCGGCGTTATTTGCGCCGCTGGCACCGCCGCGACCTGCCGCGCCGGCTCCGCCCCGTTCGCCGGCACCACCCCGCGCGCCGCCACCGCGCTCGCCTCCGCCCCCTCGTTCACCTCCGCCCCCTCGTTCGCCTCCACCGCCGGCACCACCTCGCGCGCCTCCACCGCCGCCACCCATGCCACGCGCGAACGCGACCGGAGCGGCAAGCGACAGGAATAATCCACCGACGACTAACATGTTCCAGACGGTACGTTTCATGGCAAGTTGCCTTTGAGAGTGATTTCTTGTGGCCGGGTTCATTCCGGTGAATTCAAGTCGTTCAGTTCCGGGGATGATTGAATCATCCAGTTTGGCAGAAGCCGTTACTTCTTGGCATGCTGGGCCGGGGGCGGCTTACGAACGACTTTGACCACTCCCGTGTCAGCCAGGCGCATGTCGCCGATCACGACGTCAGTCGCCTGCCAGGTCATCGTGTGCGGATTGACGTAAGTGAAGATGCTGGTCGCCGAGCTGGGCTCGCCGTCGGCGGTGACGCCGTTCGACTTCAGCACCCAACTGTCGTCGGTGTGATGCCAGGTCCCTTCGCTGAAGCCCCCCTCGGAATCGAAAGTCCAGGTGCGGAGACGACGCGTATGCGGATCCCAGCCGATTCGCTGCGAGCCGTTCATCGTGTCGTGTCCGGCGACCTTGATCGTAAAGTCGCGGAGCAGGTATTTGCGGTTGTCGCTGAGGCGGCAGGAAAAGAGCATCACCGAGTCAGGACCTTCATCCACCCACTCCCCTTCCAGCCAGGCGAGGTCTTTGATTTTGTCGCCATGCTGCCGATCGCCGACGGGGGGTTGATCGCGCAGGCTGGCAATCAGCCACTTGCCGTCGACTTTCAGGTGGAGCGCAGTAAATCGGCTGCTCACCGGCGCCGCCCCGCCCGGGGCCGTGACGCGGGCCGTCCCATCATTGACCGCGGCCCCGGGGCCGATGAATCGGATCGAATCAATCGCCCCTCCCAGTTGCGATCCCGGGGCTTCGGCAAAGGCCGCGACGAGCATTTTTTCGATGGCGTCCCGTCCCTGCGTGACGGTTCCCTCGTCGTCCACATATTCGGCATCAGCCGTGTAGTGGGCGGCGGCTGCTTTGGCGTCCCCCTGGCAGAAGGCTTTCACGTAGCTCCGTACGGTCTCCCGGATCGCTTCTTCGTCGGACAATGCTTTGCCCGGAGGGGCCGGTGTCGTAGCGGGAGCCTTGGCTGCCGGTTTGGCCGGTGCTTTGGGTGCCGCCTTTTCCTGGGCGACTGCGAAACAGACGACGACCAGCAGGGCCGCGGCGGAGCTGAGGAACAGGAGCGTTCGCATGGGAAACTGCCTTTATCGGTGATGAAACGAAAATGGTCGCTGACGATCAGAACGCGCGGCCTTGATCCACGTGGGCGGATTATTGCCCCGCAGAAATCCGGAGGTTGCGACGGGCCGGTACGCTGCGGCGAGAGGGCCGAAGAAATCGACGGAATTCAGAGGTGCGATCAGGAGGCCTGCCAGAAGTGATACCGACGGGAACAGCAGCGCCGTGTGAGCATTGCTCACGTCGCAGTCGCCGCCCTCGCCTAACACAACCTGGTTCCCGCGCGTGGGGAAGAGATTGGCCGATCCGTCAGCCCCGTGCCCATGATGAGCACGAGTGTTGCGCGTTAGCGTACAGACGCGTTTGCTGGAAGTCAACGGGCGGGGCGAGCAGGTAATCGACCATCTTGCATGCGAAGCGCAGCACGGCCCCTGGGACTGGCCAATTTGTCGGGCCTTAAACCTGACCACATGGAATATTTCGCGAACGCTTCAGCCGCGCAGTTCAGCGTTGCCAGAGGTGGTACGCGTAGAGCGGCTCCGTGAAGACGATTTTGTAGCCGAGAGTGCTATAGGTCACTTCGCAGTTTTCACACAGGTTCAGCATCGATTGATAGGGATCGAACGCCGCCAGGATCTCGTTCTTGCACAACTGTCGGTTGCGGGCGATCGGGTTCCAGCAGATGCGCGGAGCCAGGACAAACGCCATTTCCGGGTACTTCCCGTAACGCCAGCAGCGGACCGCGCAAATGATATCGCAGGCGGGAACATGTTCCACCGCCACTTCCTGCGCGCGAGCCATGGCTCGTGCTTGAGCGCTCAAACGGCTCCGTTTGATCTGGACTTCGTAGGTTTTGTACCCGGCCCCCAGCAGGACGGCATAGATCCAGATCCATTCCCCCCCATCCTTCGTACAGCCATCAATCGGAAAGTAGGGGGCGACGTGCGACCTGAGAGTCAGGCAGACGGCCGTCTTGGGGCTGATGTCTTCACCATTGCCGTCACGATAGACCGGCCGGTTCGTGATATAGTGAGTCCAAAGTTTTTCATGGAGACCTGCGGTCGACTCGACCGTATAGGTCACGTAGATTCTGGGATCTTTCTTGAGCCAGACACGATACGTCAACTTGCCGGGATTAAAGGGTTCGTAATCTTTCTCTCCCTTGTCGAAAAGCTGCAGTTGATGCGTTGTGAGGTGGTCCATTGCCAATACGGGTTCGGGATCGAGATCGATCTGTGCATCGCCACTTCCCTCGGTCAGCGCCTTGAACCACTGGTAATCGGGTGACTGCCGGTTGGACAGTCCTTTCAGGAAGATCTCCTCTGGTGGTCGCGTATCGCCTCGATAAGCCACCGAGTTGATCAGCGAGACTTTTTTCAGGAACACGACGGGCCCTCCGGGTAATGAATTACCGAACGGCCCGCTGCGAAATTGTAATCCTTGTCACGGGGGAGGCAATTCAAAAAACGCCGAATCGCTCGCGCACTGCGGCACCAGGGCATCAAGTTGACGGGGGGGGTAAAAAAGTTGCCCCCAGATCATTTGCCGAACAGTTCGACGGCCGCGCTTACGAACGTCGGGAAGATCTTGCCGCCGTCCTGGTTGGGGTAGCCGGCGTGCTGGACCTGGTAGATGAAAATGAGTTGCTTCTGGGGATCGACCGTCATGTTCGTGCTGAAGGCCCCGCCGTGGCCGAAGCTCCCGCCCGTGGACCAGCCCAGGCCGTAGTTTTCCTTGATCCCTTCAGCCGTCTGCCGGCTCGTCATTTCCTTGACTGATTCTTCCGACAGAATCCGGCGGCCTTCGAAGAGGCCACCCGCCAGCGCCATCCGGCAGAAGTTGGCGCAGTCGTTGGCGGTCGAGAACAAACCGCCGGCGGGCATTGGGCTGCGGCTCCGGTCGCTCAAGGGGTAACGCAACTGGCCGATCGTCGTTTCTTCGAGACCGGTTTTGTCGGCATTTGGTTTGTACGATTTGGCGAGCCGCGAAAGTTGTTCGGCATTGGGCCAGAACGTGGTGTCTTTCATTCCGAGTGGATCGAGCAGCCGTTTCTGTAAAAAGTTTTCGAACGGCATGCCGCTGACGACTTCGATGATCCGCCCGGCGGTGTTGATGCCGGCGTTGCTGTAGGCGTATTTCGTCCCCGGCTCGAACAGGAGCGGCGTCATGGCGTAGCTGCGGACGGCGTCGCGCAGGGGGAGCCCATCGAGGGTCGGCTCTTCGAGGGCCGACTTGAACGGCAGGCCGCTCGTGTGGCTCAGGATCTCCCGCACCGTGATCGGGTGGGCCGGTCTTTTCAGCAAAATGTGGTCGTTATCCTGCTCGGCCGTCAGCCACAGGTTTTTGAACTCGGGGAGAAACTTCTCGACCGGGTCATCGAGCCGGACTTTTCCATCATCGACCAGGATCATCAGCGTCGCGGCGGTGATGGGCTTGCTCATCGAGGCGATCCAAAAGAGGCTGTCGGGGCGCATCGGCTTGCCGTCGGCGATGTTGGCAAAACCAACGGTTTCGACGTCAAGGACTCGGTCTTTGTTGGCGACCAGGAGCACGGCGCCGGCCAGCGTGTGGCTGTCGACAAAGGGCTGGAGCTTGGCTGCGATCTTGGCGTCGCCATCAGCGGCGAATGCTGGGGGCGAGAACTGCGCGAGGGCAAGTGTTCCCAAGGTGAGGGCCAGGACGATCAAGAGCGAAGAGCGTCGGGCGAGAGGTGAAGGTTGCATCAGCGGTTGCTTCCAGGAAGTCGTGTGATCGTGCGAGCCCGTAGTATTGCGCGCCGGGACGCGAGGTACAATGCCGACGATTCCAATGCATTGCAGGCGCGGATTTCGTGAGACTAAAATGTGAGCATGACTCCTGACGATGCTCTGGCAAAACAGATCGAAATGTACCGGCAGATGACCGGCCAGGAGCGGCTCACAATTGCGCTGGATTTGCATGAGTTCGCCTGCAACGTCTCGCGTGCGGGAATCCGACGGCAGTTTCCGAATGCCTCGGACGAGGAAGTTGAAAGGCATCTCAGACGACGTATCGAGTTGGGCCGTCGATGCGAACTGAGAATCTACACTGACTCTGGAAAACTGCGTCCAAAGAATACGTAGCGTCCCGGCGAGTGACCAATGCCGCCACATGATTCTGATCTGCCTGGCTCCAGTCCACCGGCGGTCGCGCGCAAGCCTTCGCCGCAATTCATTCCCGCAATCAAGCGCGAAAAGCTGATGATCGAACGGATCGGTCTGACGGGACTCCTGGCACTCTGGCTGGCGGCGACGGCTGTCGCCTGTCTGGTGCCGATCGTGATTGGAGTGGTTGTTCTCCACAGTCTGCCGATTGGGCTGATTGGCGGGGTGATTGTCGCCACTCCTGTGGCAGCCCGGGCCGTGTTTCGCATCCGCCGAAGCCTGGCCCAGTGGCGACAGCGACACCGCCGGGCGGACCGGGAAAAGTGATCCACAGATTTCGCAGATTGAAGCAGATTGAGATTCAGGGAGTCTCATAAAAATCTGCGTTAATCTGCGTCAATCTGTGGATCCCTCAGAAAGCCATCCTTGTTCCCGGGTTCGTTGAAATTAGGGAAGGATTTCCGGGCCCGCGGGAACTGTTCTCTCTGTCATGACGACGTCCAGCTCATCGCCGTCGGATGCGGGCGACCAGCCGATTTGCGACTGGGGTGCGCTGCTGGCTGCGCATGAGGGCTGGCTGCGGAAGGTGATTCTGGCCCGGACCGGCGAGGTTCAGGCGGTTGACGAAGTGTTTCAGCGCGTCGCTCTGGCGGCGGTCCGGCAGCAGGCGCCGCTGGTCGATCCGGCGAAGGCGGTGCCGTGGCTGCATCGTCTGGCGGTGATCCAGTCGGCCCGGTATCGCCGCAAACTGGGCCGGGAACGTCGGGCCATGCAGAGTGTGAAGGAACACAGTCCCCATCTGGGAAACGGATATGCAGATGACGCGCTGGCCTGGCTGCTGGCCCGCGAACGACAGGCCCAGACCCAGACGGCACTGGCACGCCTCGCCGGGGCCGATGCCGAGATTCTGCTGCTGAAATACGGCGAACGCTGGAGCTGCCGCCAGATCGCCGAGCGGCTGGGGATTACCGAAAAAGCGGTCGACGCGCGGCTCGTGCGGGCCCGCACACGACTGCGACACGAATTGATTCAATTAGGAATTCGCGAGGACGACCAATGACTGCCGAGGCCCACTCCATCGACGACGAAATGCCGGGATTCATCGACCGGCTCGTGTGCGGCGAGATCGACGAATCGTCGCGCCGTACTGTTCTCACCTGGCTGGAAGACGATCCGGCCCGCTGGCGAATGTGCGGGCTCGCGTTTCTCGAAGCTCAGGCGTGGTCGGGCGCACTGGGAGACTGGTCGCATCCAGTCAGTTCCGTGCCGGCGCCGGTCGTCGAGCTTCGTGGCCGTCAATCAGCCGGCCCGAAACGGCCGGGGCGGGTGAGAGCGCTGTTTGCTGCTGCCGCCGTTGCCGTGGCGTTTGTCGCCGGAATTCTGCTACGCGACGTCGTGATTCCAGTCCAACCAGCAGCCGGGCCGGCGCTGGTCCACGAGATCAAATCGAAGAATCCTGTGCCGACCGCGGACGAAAACTCGGATGCCGTGCAGGCTAACCGGGAGCCAATTCTGGCAGAGGTCGAAATGCAGACGACCGGCGGCCTGGGGCCAGGAGCGCCGATTCGCATTCCTGTGATTCCGGCCCGTGCCGGAGCAAATGACGTGCAGGAACCGCGTTCTGAGATTCCTGAGTACGTCCGTCAGCAGTGGGAGCGTCGCGGTTACGACGTCTCGGTCGAGCGCCGATTCCTGCTGGCGAAGCTGCCGGGTGGTCAGCAGGTGGCCGTCCCGGTCGAGCAATTGCGACTCAATCCGAAACCCATCCACATCAATTAATCTTCAATCAGGAGTTCGTCCCATGGAATCGGCACAGCGGTTTCGCACGGCATGGTGGAGTGTGGTCGTCGTTCTGGCGTCGTCAGGGGTTCTGCACGCTCAACAGGAACCGGCCAATCCGGTGACGCGGTCAGAAGTGCTTTTGCAACGGCTGCCGGTGGCGCTTGATGCTGCCGGGCCCTATGTTTCGGATCAGCTGTTCTGGCGCATCGGAACGATGACCTATGGCAATACGCTGGGGATCGACATCGCCGATCTCGATGGGACGTTGAGAGCACAACTGAGCTTGGGAGAAGACCAGGGAGTAGTCGTCACAGGGGTCAGTCCCGAGAGCGCCGCAGCCAAGGCGGGGCTGGCGTCACATGATCTGGTCTTAAAGGTCGATTCCCAGTCGGTTGCCGGCACAAAGCAGTTCAACGACCTGGTCGGCAGTCTCCAGGGAAAACCGGTAGTCTTCCATCTGTTGAGGAAAGGGAAACCGGTGGAAGTGGCCGTGGCGCTCCCGCAGGCCCCGGTCTATGAATTGACCACGTCGCTGGGCAATCGGCTGTGGGCTAACGCGCTTGTTGCCCACGCCGCCGCGGATGTGGACCGGAAGTATCGGATCGGCGTATCGCTCTCGGAAGCTGACGACGTCCTCCGCAGTCAGTTGCGCCTGGCATCGGGCGAGGGGCTGGTCGTGACCGAGGTCCTGGACGACAGCCCGGCCGGCAAGGCCGGGATCCAGAAGTACGATGTGCTGATCAAACTCGACGGCAAGCGACTGACGACGATCGAAGCCATCAACGGTCAGATTCAGGAGATCAAGGACCGGAAGGTGGCGGCGGTCCTGCTGCGGGCCGGGAATGAAATCTCGATCGACGTGACACCGCACCTGACCGAGGAGGCGATGGCCCGCTGGACGCGCTCGCAAGCGCTGCGTGACTGGATCGATCCGCGCTTCATGGTGACACTGCGGGGCGACATGCCGTACACCGAGGCTTACAACATCGTGAGACTGACGCAACCGCAGATTGCCGCCGGTACAACCATCGCCGCTCCAGCTCCGGCAGAGCAGATCACGGCATTGAAGAAGCAACTGGCCGACATTCAGAAATCGCTCGAAGCGCTGGAAACGGCGTTACAACCGGCGCCGACCAATCCTCCCGTGAACCAGAACACGGTTCCTGAAGAAAAGAAGTGACAAGCAGGGGGCGCTGCTCTTTGTTTGCCTGAAACAAAGAGCCGCGTCTCAGCTTTTCATTTGACGACGCTCGCCGTCGTCCCCCAGACGCCGCTGAAGACGAATTCGGCGAGCGGTTTTCGCGGGGTACGGGCGGCGTCGCGGCCGCGCATCGCTTCGGGGAGTTGTTTTGGATCGCCGGGATAGCCGATCGCCAGCCCGGTGAGGGCCTCGACTCCCTCGGGGATCTTGTACAGCTCACGGGCCCGGTCGGGGAGAATCCCGGCCATCTGGTGGACCGTCAGCCCGCGAGCAGTCGCTTCGAGCGTCAGATTGGCGGACGCCTGGCCGAGGTCGTGGTGGGCCACTCCATTGGGCTTGCCGTTGCGGGCGAATTTCAGGCTGGCGCAACCCAGCGCCAGCACGGGAACCGATTTGGCCCACGCCTGATTTCCCTCGACGAGACACGACAGCAGTGTGGCAAACGCGGGCGCGTCGGCCTGTGTGGCGACGATGTAGCTCCACGGCTGCTCGTTATAGGACGATGCCGACCAGCGGGCTGCTTCGAAGAGTGATTTGAGGATATCGCCAGCGACCGGCCGCGTGTCAAACGCGTACGGGCTCCAGCGGCTGGCGATCAGGTCGTGAACAGGATGATCAACGGTAGCCTTCATGAATATCTCCGGCGTGGTGAGCAATCGAGGATGGTCCGCAACCTGTCGCGATCGGCAGCGCCCGCTGCCGGGTATGCTACCTGTTCATTCGGCGCAGGGCAAAGGTTTCGAATTACCACAAAGCCGCAAAGACACAAAGACGGACGAAGAGCGAAGGTTCTGATCCGCAGATTTGCACAGATGAACACAGATGAAGAGCCAATTTAGGCCGCTTCATCTGTGTCAATCTTCTTAATCTGTGGATGCCTTCGTGGCTTTGTGGTCAGTTCAGAAGTTAAGAATCACGAAAGCACGTCGCTTCGAAAGCACGAAATAAGACAGATCGCGATGCAAAGAATATAAAAACCCGGCAGCCGCGCTCACGCCTGCCGGGCGATGCCTTCCAGGCGACTCACCTGGAAGAGCATCTACACCTCGTAAATGCTGCGGCGCACCCTGAATGCGGGGCGCCAAAGCGAATCCGGGAGATACCGGCGGGCGCAGACGGGAAACCCAGTTGCCGAGAGATTTCGATCCCTCGAAGACCGGATCCCGCAACAGCGCGGCTGTCAACTGCCGCCGAAGTTTATCGGCAGCGTGCGTCAGCGCCGGGGAGTTCCCCCGTAGAGAAACTCAGACCTGCAGGCGGACTTGAGCCGACTGAAGCGTGGGGACAACAGACACAGAGTGCGTCGGTAGCAGCGAGCCGCACGGTCGGTGTATTTCCAGGGCAGCACCCAGGCGGATCGCATTCAGCGAATGGCGGCCGGCAAGTCCCGTCACGAGTCGAACCCGGGGGCTCCGGATCAGCGGAGTGCCAGGGGCGGCCGGTTCATCCATCGCCTGCGATTCGTTGCCAGCGAGGATCTCCCGATCACTTGCCGTCAATTCGCCGACGGAATCGCTGTCGTGCGAATCGGGTTGAATGTCCAGCGCCGGCAGGCTGGCCAGAGCCAGGATGCCGAAGAGGCCGCAAATTCCCAATAGAGCTGCTCGCATCAGATCGTCCCGCAACGTCAACTCCGCACGGGGATCAATTCTGCCGGGAAGGCGGACGAATTGCAAGGTTGTCGGGCGCGTGATATTCGACTAACGCGCCGCCGGCGGATCAGCTTTCAGCGGCGGGAAGAGCTGCCAGTCGCGGTCGTCGATTTCGGTCGACTTGGGCTTCAAGGTCTCGGCCGTGTTATCGCGGCGATCGAGCCCGGCCGAGTACACGACCGGTTGATCTTTGAGAATCACCAGCCGCAGGGGCTGGCCGTCGTACGGGTCAAGCGGAACGGACTTGAGAAACTCGGGGGCCAGCGCGGCGCTCGAATCTGGCCACGCGCCGTGCTGCCGACGGTACAGTTCGGCGGCGGCGATGATCAGCACGGCGTCACGCAGCGCCCATTTGTTGCGACGCGATTCCAGGGAACTGCGGATCCACGCCGATCGCTGCCCGGCGATCACGGGGAGGTAACGAATCTGCGACCAGCGTGTTTCCGAGAGCCGGTCGAGTTCCTGATCGTAGCGGCTGGTGGCCAGGGCTCCCCCTGCGAGGTCGGCCAGGTCGGCTGCAAACAGATCTTCGAGCTGGTCGGCAGTCCGCAACATTTCGTCACGATCGAGGACGAACGGAACGATGAAAGGTCCAAAAAGATTCAACCTGACGTCGCGGTCGGCTGAAGAACCGGCAGTCGACCGCCCAAGCAGGTCGGACAACCATTTGGTGTGTGGGTCAGTGAGCGGAAACCAGTACAGGATCTCGAGACCGGCCCCCGTGAATCGACCATCGGCCGAGTACAGTTGTGTGAGGTATTCGTGATACTGCGTTCGTTCTGACTGCAGCATGCGATTTTGCCAGTCAGGGCTCCAGGATGTCAGCGCGGCGACGGCCGATCGCAATTCCGGTTCACCCATGGCTTCGCGCTGCGTTGCCAGGATGCTCGCCAGGGTGTTGACGGCGCCGTCGTACTCGGAAAAAGCGATCAGCCGCATGACGGCAAACTCTTCTTCATCGAATACCTGCCGGGCGATCTTGACCATCGCCGTGAGGCAATTGACGGCGCGGGGCCAGTCGCCGGACTGTGCCGTGAGGGACGACGTACCGGCCAGTACCCCCTGAATGTGTCGCAAGGCGGTCGATTCCGGGAGCAGGAGCGAAGAGGGGTGCTCCGGTTTGCGAAATGATTGCGCCACCGTCCCCTGCGCCAATTGTGTGAGCCAGCGGTCGTTGAGTGGGTCGCGGCGAATGAAACCCAGTCGAGGCTTGGCCGCGCCGCTGAGAAAGTCGTCGACGGTGGCCTGATGGGCCATGAGAAACGTCGCGGCATCATTCCACGCCGGATGAGCCGTGCCGGCGGTGCAGGCATCAAGAATGCCCGACCAGCGCTGCCAGGATTTGCTGTCCTGTGGAGACGGAAGATCCAGCTTCGACAGTCCTTCGACGTAATCGGGCCAGGCGCGATCCGCCGGTGGAATCGCTTTGGCGATGGCATCGAGTCGCTCGATCGGGTCGGGCGTAGAAACCGGCTCCACCGCATGAAAGCGATACAGCAGCCAGCCGATCGTCCCTGAGATGAAAATCAGGGAAAAGACCGCCGCACGAAACGACCAGCGCCAGACATGCCACCACCACGGCCGCCGGCGAATCGCCGCGCGGCGCAACTTGCGAGCGACTGGCCGCGAATCTCCCAGGTCGTCGAGGATTTCGGTCGCGGTCTGGCCGGATGCGAGACGGCTGCGAAATTGACTGAGGAGGTCGGCGACCACGTCCACCTTTTCACTCCGGCGGAGCTTCGTCCGCCGGACGACCGATGCCAGCCAGTGATTCAGCGGCCCGGGAAGGTCGGCGCCAAGGACCGCTTCGCGCAGCTCGGTATGCGCCAATAGCGGCGCCAGCGACTTGCCCGCGGCGAACTGCGCTGCCAGAGCGTCGATCGTACCACCCTCGCGCAAAACCTTTTGAAATCGGCCATACATCGAAGCGGCGGCATACCAGCGGCGGTTCTTGCCGCGAATGTGCCGGACGACACCGACGATGATTTCCCAGGCTTCCTTCGGAAGTGACTCGCCTCCCAATTGGTGGATGTCGATTCCCAGGGAGGCCAACTGCCGGATCGGATCCTGAGGGTCGACCTGACCAGAGGGTTGACCTTCGGGCAGGCGATCCGGCTCAAGTGCGGGCATGAGTGGGGTTTCAGTCCGAAGGAATGCGGCAATATCGGGCTCTGGCCGGCGCAAACTGCGGGCGTTTCATTTTCAGACTCGGTTCCGACGGCGATTTGTCTGCGAAACCAACTAGTTCGTGTAGGGTGTGTCAAACTCGCGCGAGTCCTCGGTGCGTCGGCGCAAGCCGCCCACGGTGCTGGCGAGATGCCGTCGACGTTCGTAGCGGCTCCCGGCGAGTACCCGGGTTCGCGCTCAACGTCTAACTAGCAATGCGCCTCGCCGAGGGCTCGGGGTTAAACGATTCGGTGGGGCCTGGCCTGTTATTGTCCCGAGAGTTCGAATCCGGCCCCTTCCCAGATCAGCCGGGTTTCGCCGGCCAGTGGGACCAGGCGGACTTCGATCCGCAGGTCGCGCCCGGCAAAGCCGTCGAGGTCGACGGTGAGTGGCTGCGACCGCCCCTCAGCCGTCGGCTCGGTGAGCGCGAGCTTGGCGATCGGCCTGCCGTCAACCGCGACATCCAGCCGGCAGGCGCCGGTGGCGGCGCTGATCCGCCGCGCCGAGACGATCCATTTCGTCGCACCGGCTTTGGGGACTGTGATCGTTCGCGCCAGCGTGACCGAAAACCCGGGAAGGATCCAGACCCGGTTGAAACTGGGATAAGGTCTCGTCGTGGGATCCCAGACAGTGACTGTCCGCCAGTCGCGGCCAATCGTGCCGTCGAGTTTCCAGCCGGCCAGTTCGGGAAACGACTGCGGAATGGCTGCCGTCACGGCTGCCAGCCAGGGCTCACGGCGCAATTCCAGCCGCGGCTCAAGCCAGTCGCAAAAGTCCCGGATGTCGAACGGGTCGGCATCGCCTGGCCCCCCCTCAATGACGGGATCGGCGATCAATCGCACGCGCCGCGGACCGGGGCTCGGGTCGAGGTCGACGCTGAATGTTGGGAGCAGTTGAGACGATCCGGTCACGATCGGACTCTCATGGAGCGATTTGGCGCCGGCCGAACCAGTTGCTGAAGCGATCAGTTCCACTCGCCCGCGCAGGGAGCCTCCCGATCCGGCAGCCCGGTCGAGCCCGAGGCCAGCATGCAGGCGCTGCGCCGCCGGATGTAGCGGAAAATCCAGATCGTGTCCGCCGAACGTCCCGAGCCCCCAGCCATATTCCCGACCGCCGCTGGCGAGTGTCTCTCCGGCGACGTTGGAGTCGCGAGACCAATTTGGCAGCAAACGCGAAAAGACCGGGTGCTGCGCCGAGCCGGTCGGTTCAACGGCGCTGAGTGGCACTTCCAGCGTCGGGAGCACGCTGTATTGCCGGACTTGATCGCGACCCACGCACAGAATGTCGGCGCTCCAGGCCGGCTGCAGGAAATGAAACGCATCCTTCAGGCGCGGTTCGCCCGATCGCGTCCAGATGCGAAATCGTGGCAGCGACGTCGTGAGCCGCATTCCAGCGGCCGTCACGAGCCGCACGAGAGGTGATTGAAGATCGGGGCTGAGAACTGCCACCTCGCGCGCATGAGCCTGCCACCAGTCGGCCGCCGGCAGGTGCAGTTCTTCGAGATCGTTCCAGGCCAGCGTCGTGACCGAGTCTTCTGCAAGCAGATGAATGCCGTCGGCCTGGAGCCGGAACCGCTGAAACGAGACGCGCCCCCGGTCGCGCCGGAACGCAGTCCCCGGCTGATAGTCGCGGCGGGGGTTTAATGTCCAGACGATGCGGCGGATCCATTCGGGACGGATGCGCAAAACGTCGCGCGGCTCGGCCCCCTCGAGGTCGACTTTCTGGCGCGGGCGAACGAGGAGCAGCGGTTCGTTGGGGGACGCGTTTCCGTCTGCTTTGCCGATCACCTGCGCAGGAAGAATGTCTCCCTGGAGAAACTCGACGAAGGGCCCCTCGGCAACTCGGGCGGAAAGTGCGGTGTTGCGGAGCGTGCGGACCATCGCCCCCGGAGCGAACAGGCGTCGGCCGCCCAGGCTGGCCTTGTCTCCTTCTTCTGTCCAGCTCTCAACTTCAGGGCCTTCGCGAACGGTACCATCCTGCCACTTGGCTTCGAAGCGCGACGGAACTGTTGTCGGACCGATTTGCAGGGAAGCCTGATCGGCCGCCGCGGCGTCGCGGCCTACCGCTGCCAGGATCGTCACGCCGATGATCGCCAGGACGTGCGTTGCGATTTGCATTCTGGTTACGGCTTCGTCAACGGAATCGACAGGATCAACGACGAACGGCCGACGGTCGGACGCCAGCGATCACTCGACAGCTCGGCGACGCGCCGTTTGACATACTCCTCGAGTTCCATCAGCGACACAACTCCCTTTTGATCGACGTCGGCCTTGCCCCCCAAGCCTTCGACGATCGCCTGGGCGAACCAGCCGGTTTTTTCGGCGGGGGGCGCGGCGGCTGACGCTGTTCCCGAGTTTGCCGAGATGACGGCAACTCCCTGATCGGGAGCGACGAGGTCCCGCAGCATGTCATCGGCCGCTGCGGCGGCTGACGAAGTTTCGGAGATCTGGCCGAGACAATAATCGCGAATCGTGCGCGGGGCCGGTTCGTTGGTCGGGCGCCAGTCGGCCCACAACATCAGCCGCCCCCGCACGCGGGCCAGCCGCGAGGCGAACTCTGCTCCCTCGAGTTGTGAGGCAGGATGCAATGCGTCGCCAGCCAGCACCAGGGCAGTTCCCTGCTCCCCGCGAGCGGCAGTGGCTGCGAAATAGACGATTGCCGCGTCGGACGGGGTGGCGCTCGCCGCCAGCCAGTCGAGTCCTTCGTGGACGCCGGCGAGCGTGGCTTGCGGTCCGGCGTACGATTTCACCAGCACGCGCGAATACTGCTTCGCGGCGTGGGTCTGGAGCGCTGCGGCGACCTGACCGGCATCTTTCGCCAGCGGGCCTGCCTGGCCGGGCTGGTCAGCGCCGATCGCGAGAACGTACAAAGTTGCAGCCGGCGCTTCGCCACCGATCGTCAAATCGAGCGGCGCGCTCAAATCGTAGCTGCGGACCGTGTCGGCCCGCACCGCCACCTGGTGCCGCCCGGGAGGAAGCGTGAGCGTGAAGGACCCGGTCACTTCGGCGGTCGCCGATTCGGGGCGGGGACCGGGCCGGCGCACTTCACCCGGACGTCCGTTGACGAGCACGCTGAGCGACAGGATCGGATCATTGCCGTTTGGTTTCGCAGTGGCCGTGATCGTCACGGGTGATGCGACCGACTCTTCCGGCCCAGGCCGGGGGCTGGTGATGACGACTTGCGGCGGTTGAGCGAGAGACACGACCTGCGAGCGGCTCTGCGCATCGCGCTGCGAGTTCGCCACGGTGACTGCCTTTTGAACCGATTGTGTCTCGAGCAGGCTGCGAATCACGTCGGGGCGATAATGCGACGCGCGAAATCGCGACGCTGGATAGAACTGGCCGAGTTCGTCGGGACCCTGATTGACGTGCCAGCCCATCAGCGCTTCGCCGCCGACCGAGGCGGCGTAGTAGCCCTGCGGCGTCCAGACGATCCATTCGTTGCCGGCAAAGAACAGGCTGGCCAGGTGTTCATATGTGGCCATGTTCCAGATTTCGAGCGTGTGATCCCGCGCGCCGCTCAGCAGGTAGCGCTGGCTGATCGAAGGCGCCAGCGCATAGACCGTGTCGGTATGGCCGGGGAGAGAATAAATGCCGCGTCCCGTGCGGATGTCGATGATGTACAGGCCGAACGAGCAACCGATGGCGGCCCGATCGCCCGAGAGCAATGTGCGGCTGCGAACTTTGTCGTTCTCGTGCGGAATCTGATAGTGCGAGAGGACGCCGCCATTCTGCCAGACCGTGACGACCCGCTCACGGGTCCGCTGAATGTCGTAGCCTCCTGCCTGGCCGATGGCCTGCTGAAAAGTTCCATCCGGGCGCGGCCCGAAATTCAGCGTCCCCAGGCAAAATGAGTGCTCGAGTGCGCAGCTCCCTTTGAGGCTGGTATTATTCTCGCACCGATAGGCCCAGCCGACGGCGCGGTCGTCGCGAGACCAGCCGGCGCCGAAAATCGTTCCCCCCCGCGACAGCATGCGCTGGTTCACGGTTCCCGTGTTCGAATCCCAGATGACGATATCGCCGTCGGCGCTGACCGTGGCGACGGTTCGGCCGTCGGGGAGAAAGATGCCGTCGAGCGGCGTGCTCAAGTGCTCCATGTAGCGCGAGAGTTCGCGTCCCGATTGCAAGTCGATGACAGCCGTGCCGCGCGGCGGCGTGTGCCGGCTCCCCCAGCCGTAAAGCAGCCGCAACGAGTTGGGAGAAAAATAGACGTATTCAATCTGCTCGGGGGCTGCGGGGAAGACAAACCGCACGCTCCCGTCGGGGTTCCAGAGACGGACCACCTGATCGCTGCAACCGGTGGCAATCGTCCGGCCGTCGGGACTCCAGCAGACACTGAGCACGTCTTTGCTGTGGGGGAGGATGGCGCGGGTCGTTCCGCCGGCCGCGTCCCAGATGCGGGCCGTGTTGTCCCAGCTTCCGCTCACGAGCGAACGGCCATCGGGGCTCCAGTCGAGCGTCACGATGCTGCGCGAATGGCCGAGCAGGTATCGCACGGATCCGGTGGCGACGTCGAACAGGCGGATCTTCTCGTCGTAGCAGGCGGTCGCCAGCGTCTTGCCGTCGGGCGCGAAGGCGACGCACCGGATCGCCGACGGATGGCCGGCCAGTGTCCGTACGATCTTCCCTTCCAGCGGGTCGATCAGATAGACGGCGTGGTCCCCCGGCTTACGCAGTGCCGAGTCACCACCGACGGCCAGCAATTTGTTGTCGGTCGAAAGGGCCGCCGCAGAAATCCGGCCCGCCTCGCCCCGATCGATCGGCGGTCGCAACGTGCGGGTCGGCTCGCCGGTTTCGAGGCTCCAGAACCGGATCGACTTGTCGTTCGAGACGGTGATCAGTTCATTGCGATACGGCCAGTACAGGACCCGGTTGGCCCACCCGGAGTGCCCGCTGGCGTCAATCATGAGCATCGGGCGGGATGTGGGGGCCGTCGCCCCGGCGGATTGAGCCCTCGCAGATGCCGTGATCAGAACGGCGATACCAACGGTCGCGATGAATACTGCGGCGCGCTTCGACCAGCGCCTCGCCGACGCCGGCCGGCAACGAAACGATTCGCTGGAACTCGAGAATCGCTGATCCAAGGTGGCCCACTTTGGTCGGGGAACGGAAACGAGGTCGGCGGATCATACACACGTCGGTCGGTTCAGCTCAATCGCGAGATCCGACAGCAGAGCTCGGACTCAAATCTCTCCCGCGAACTACTTCATGCCAGCGAGCCGCCGGGTTTACCCCGGCGGTATCGGATCCAAGCGGTGATGGTCGGTGAACTGAAATTATTGACTCGCATGCAATCGACTCCCAGGCGCTGGTCCTCCGCGAGTTCAGGCGAATGCTGCTCCTGTCTGCTCGCGTGCCACAAACCGGGTCACCCGATCCCGCCGGGACAAGCCCGGCGGCTCGCTGGGTCGATGCTGTCCGATCGTCTCTCAAACTGGTTCAAGGACCTGGCAGATCGTAAAGGCGGGTTCTGCGCTTGCGCAGAGCAGAGCCTTCGATATACTCGTGTGCCGGGAGAAACTGCGAGTCGATTGAACTGCGCAAAAGGTTGAATTGTGGTCGAAGGCCAATCGGATCCGCGGAAAAAGAACCGGTTGCGGCGCCGCTGGTTTGTCAGATTTCTGGTCGGTCTGCTCGGTGCTGTCGCGCTGTGGCAGGTCCTGACTCCCCGCATCGTCGACCCGCAGCCGGCCGAAGGACCTGATGCCCCTGCGGGCGCATCGTCCGATCAGACCGAGGAGCCGGCCGACAAGACGGCACAAGCCGAAACTGCAACCGAACGGCCGGCGATTGCCGACAAGGGCCCCGCGCCCGATCCCGACGCACCACACCCGACTCCCGCTGAAGCGGCGGCGACGTGGCCGGAGCTCTTCGGGGCGAATTCGACGCCGCAGCCCTTTGTCGAGGCTGCGTTTCGAGACAACTTGCGGCGCGGCGCGACGGCGGCCGAACTGGACCGCTGGCTGAAGCCGGTGGCGGACGAAGGCTCGCGGATCGTCGCCGAGGAGCGAGGCGGAATCCCGATCGTCAGTTGCCGGGGACTGTTTCAACTCCGCCCGCCCTGGCCGGCCGACGGTGTGTTGCACCTCGAGCCGTTTGCCATCCAGGATCTCCGGCTCCTGTTCTGGAACGGCGAGCAGGGAATTTCCTTCGCGGCTCATCCCCAGGAATCGGACGGCTGGATTGCGTCTGCGGTGGAGCGTACCGCAAGCGAACGGCGCCCGCAGTCGTCAACTCTGCTGGCGACCGATCACGGCCTCTCGCGCCGGACGGCGAACCAGTCGATCGACATTCACCATCAGAATGGCGAGCTTATTGTCAGTCGTGGCGGTCTGCGGTTACTGACGGTTCCATTCGATTCGCCGCCACGGGTTGTATTCATCGAGGGAGATTCGTCGTTTCGGGCGTTGGAAATGGACCGCCGCACTCTTCTCCCCGTCACTCCGGAAACGGAACACCAGGCGGCGCTCTTCAAAGAAGCTACAGGCCCGTTCGACAGTTCGAAGCCGGGAGCGGTGACCGAAATCATCAACCGCATCGAACGGCTGGCGCTGTTGAGTGCCGACCGTGGCGACAGGGATGCGTTTTCCCAATGGGCCCAAACGCTGCTCGCAATCCCGATCGGATCGGGCGCCCGGATCGAACCATTTTCACTCAGGCTCACGGCTGCCGAAGTTGTCCCGCTGGCAGACGCCGGACGATCCGAAGAGATTGCGCTAGCGTGGCGACGACTGAAGTTCTGGAACACTCCTTCCGATCCGGCCGAATCGTGGCCGGGTGAACAGAACGAATTCCAGCGATTGTTTGACTGGGCCACCGGGGTCAGCCGCGCGGCCGGTTCGCCCGCAAAGCAGGAGCGTGGCGACAGCGATCTGCAATCTCAGCATCCCTGGGTCGTGAATGCGGGCCGCGACACGCCCAGCGCTGCCAGCGAATTGAACGCGGCGCTCGGCGACTCGGCCTGGGATGTCGTCTGCCGGGTGATCACCGGTACCCCGCCACCGTGGGATGGCGGCCTGGTCCCCGACGCGCGCGATGCGAAGCTGGCGGTGTCGTGGCTGCAGTTGATTCGCAATGCACTCCGTGATGAACCGCGGCTGAAGGGGATGATGGAGCAGACGCAAAGTCGACTGGGGGAATTGCGCCTCAACCAGGCGGTCGCCGAAGGAGACGCCGAGGGGGTCCGCAGTGCGAGCATTCAATTCCTGGGAACGCCGGGGGCCGCGCGGGCGCATCTCGAACTGGGAGATCAGGCATTGGCGCTGGGCCGGTTTGCCAGTGCGCTTGCCGAGTTTCAGGCCGGTCGCCGCGACGCCAGCGATGAACTGCGCGATGTCCTCACGCAACGCGTCCGGCTGGCAGGCAGTCTGCTGGGGATGGAGTTCGGTCCGCCTGCGCTCGCCAGCGTGAAATTGAACGATCGGTCGATAACTGCCGACCAGTTTGAGGCCTTGCTCACCGCCCAGCGGCGTCGTGCCGCGACCGCCCCGCTTCAGCCCGAGGATCGCTTGATTCACGATTCGTCTGCGGCGCCGGCCGCCGGCCGCTGGAGCCTGCATTCGGTCGCATCGTGGAAAGCGACGATACCACCGCTGACGAGCGGCCAACTGCCGGTGCAGGTTGCCGTCGAGCGTTCCGGCGATTTGATTGCGACCGGGCCGTTTGGAACCTGCTGCATTGGACCGGCCGAGAAGCTGGTCCGCTGGTCTCTCCCGCCGGTCGCGGCCCCGACGGTGCAGGAGCGAGCTGGCCGGCCAGTGTCGGCAGGTGATCGGCTTTTTGCCAGGCAATCGTCGGCCGGCGGCGGCGAACTGGTTTGCATCGAACCGACGACCGGTCGCGTAAAATGGCAGCAGCCGCGCGCTCTACTGCCGGTCATTTCCGATCCGTTGTGGTCGCAGCGGCAGTTATTCGTCGTCACGATGGATGCTGCCGCTCAAGGGAGCCGGCTGCTATTGTGCGAACTGGACCCGGACACCGGCAAGCCGATATTCCAGACGCAAATCGGCGAGCTGCTGCAAGGCAATACCACTCGACCGGTCTGCGAATTGGCGGCAACCGAAGACCGGCTCGTGATCGCGACGGCAGGTGGCGTGCTGTGCTGCAATCGCAATGGCCAGGTGATCTGGCTCCAGCGTTCGCTTTCGTTGCCGTCTCAGATCCGCAGCGACCTGCACACTCCTGCGGTTCAACCGTCGCTTTTCATTCCGGTCGCAGGGGTCGTTGTTGTTCAGCAACCCCAGGCCATTGGAATGCAGGCGTTCGACCTGAATTCGGGGCGGCGGGTCTGGCAGCGAGCGATTCCCGATCTGTCTCAGATTGCGGGCGCTGCCGACGGCCTGATTTATGCTCTGACGCCGCGAGGCCTCCTGGCCCTTCACACCTCAACCGGCGAGGTGGCGTGGCAGAAACCACTCCTCCTGGCATCGGCCGTCTGTTCGGTTTCTGACAAAGTCGGCGTGACAATTGGTGAAATCGAGCCAGCAGAATCGGGAAAAAAGCAACTGGCGATCCGCACCCTGGCTGCCGCAGATGCCAATGAAACGTCGCAGGCGACGATCGCTCTGGCTTCCGAAACCCCCGAAGTCGTCAGCCCCGTTGTCTCCAGCAATGGTCGATTCTTCCTGGTCGGCTACGATCGCGATCACGCAGAAGCCCGATTGCTGGAACTGCAAGCAGTTGCCGAATGATGCCGCTGAATCTGATCGGGTGATAGTTTGCAGGGAGTTTCAGGTCCACACTTGCCAGCGGGGAGGAATCGGCAAGAATAACCGGCGGCGGAGCGCTCCGACACTCGAGCTGACAAACGTAAAGGATTGCGAATGCTGCGGTTCCCCAGAGCGGCTGGCGTTCTGTGTCATGTGACGAGTCTCCCCGGACCCGCCGGCAGCGGGGACCTGGGTGAGTCGGCGTATCGATTTGTCGACTGGCTCGCCAGCGCGCGACAGGGAATCTGGCAGATGCTGCCGCTCGGGCCGCCCGGTTATGGCGAGTCTCCTTATCAGTGTGATTCAGCCTTTGCGGGAAACCCGCTGGTGATCGGCCTCGATCGGCTGGTCGATCAGAAGCTGCTGTCTCGTGATGAGATCGAGTGGCCGGCGCTGCCGAGTCCCGAGCGGGTCGACTTTGCGACAGTGCGCCCGTTTCGCGAACAGCGTCTCGAGCGGGCCTTCGATCGATTTCAACAGCAGGCGTCTACCGTTGAGCGGACTGCCTTTACCGACTTCTGCCGGGCCCATCACTACTGGCTTGGCGACTACGCGCTGTTTGCCGCGCTCAAGAAAGCGCACGACCGGCGTGCGTGGACCGAATGGGAGCCTGAGCTCGTGCGGCGCGACCCGGCGGCGCTTGCCCTCTGGTCGGAAAAGCTGGTCCGTGAGATCGAGCGCGAAAAATTCGTGCAGTATCAATTCGACCGCCAGTGGTACGAACTGAAGGGCTGCGCCAATTCCCATGGCATTCGCCTGATGGGGGATGTTCCAATTTTCATCGCCCACGACTCGGCCGACGTCTGGGCGCGGCCTGACTTGTTCTCGCTGGATTCCAGCGGTCATCCGACGGTGATCGCCGGCGTCCCTCCGGATTACTTCAGCGAAACGGGCCAGCGCTGGGGCAATCCGCTCTATCGCTGGAACGAGCGTCACGATGGCGTCTTTGACTGGTGGGTCAGCCGTATGCGCCGCGCGATGCACCAGTTCGATCTCGTCCGACTCGATCACTTTCGCGGGTTCGAAGCCTATTGGGAGATCCCCGCACAGGACGAAACCGCCGCCGGCGGACGATGGGTTGCCGGGCCTGGGGCGGACCTGTTCCTGCACCTCTCGGCCCAGCTTGGCGAATTGCCCCTCGTGGCCGAAGATTTGGGGGTGATCACTCCGGCCGTCGATGCGCTCCGCGACGATCTTGGGTTTCCTGGAATGCGGGTCCTGCAATTTGCGTTCGGCGACGACCCGAAGTCGATCGACTATCAGCCGCACAACTACCCGCGGCACTGCGTCGTGTACACCGGCACGCACGATAACGACACGACCGTCGGCTGGTTTCAAAGCGGTGCCGGCGACGGCACGACGCGCAACTCCGAACAGGTAGCTCGGGAACGGGCTACGGTCTTGCGGTATCTGGGCACGGACGGTGGAAACGTGCATTGGGACCTGATTCGACTGGCGCTGGGGTCGGTCGCAGATACCGCGATCGTCCCCTTGCAGGACGTGCTGGGGCTGCCGTCGTCGGCGCGGATGAATCTGCCGGGAACGTTGCAGGGCAATTGGTGCTGGCGCTGCGCCCCCGGCGCGATGATTGAAGACCTGGCGAGGCGACTGGCGGAAATGACGACCGTTTACGGCCGCGCGGCTGCAGAGAATCGCTCCTGACGGACGGTATCGGTAGGGTGGACTTCAGTCCACCCGGGATATCGTTGTGGAGGCGTCAAGATCCCGTCGCTTTCACGGTTCGGGTGGACTGAAGTCCACCCTACATTTCTCCGTGTCCGCCCAGGCGAACGCCATTGACTGCCTGGCCCGGTCGAATTCCCGAAACCAAGTCGAATTGAGCGGCCTTTTCCAGACCAAATCGCAAGGGAATCAGATCTCCCAGGGGTGTCGAAACCGGCCATGTTGCCCGGGTGCAAAGCGACTGGCAGTTCGTATATCTTGTAGCGCCACACGATGTCCATTTTTGAACGTCCACCATCGACTGCCTGGGAACAGGTCCCGCTCCCCGACGGACCGGGCCGCTTCATCTGGGCCTGGTTCAAGCCCGCGACGGCGCCGCAGGGGGTTTTTGTTCGCGTTCCCGAAGAGACGCTGCGCGATCCGGCGCGTCGCCAGCCGCTCACGCTGCGGACTTTGCTCTTCGCGATCGGCGTCCCGCCGGAATCGGTTGCCGTGTGGTCCTTGTACGGTGCCACGTACGACGGCCAGGCGCTGGCCAATCCGGCATGGGACTGCCCGATCCCGGAACCGGGGGCAGCGCCCGATCCGACGATCGGCATCTTCGTCCATGCGGCCCCCGTCGCTGCCGCGCCCCCTGTCGCGCCCCCTGTCGCGCCGATCTACGCCGCGGCAGCGACTGTTTTCCCACCCCAGGAAGTCGGCGCCAGCCCGGCATCCGGCGGCGACATCTTCGCGCGGATGGAAGCCGACTGGAATTCGAGCCAGCAGCTCGAGCAGCAACTGGCGTCGGCTGCCAAGCAGCTCAACGCGACGCTGCTGCGCATCAATTCGCTGAACCGCGATATGTCGCCCGAAGAGGCCCGTTGTGGCGATTCACAGGATAAGCGCGACTGGCAGGAAGCCCGCCGCTGGCTGCGCGACGTCGCCTCGCGCGTTTCCCGATTTATCAAGGATCACATGGTCGGGATGACCAGCGACGTCGGCAAACGCTCGTCGTACGAGGCGATTTACCAGCAGTATGTCGCGCCGCGCCGGCAGTTCGACGGCCTGACGCAGGCGGCTCGCGAATTCGAATCGTACCGCAAGACGCTCCAGTCGCTGCTCAATAACATGACGACCGCCAACACCTCGGCCGTGCAGGAGGGCGAACGCCGGGCCCAGCAGGTCCTGACCCGCGTCTCGGCCAAGATCCGCAACTCGCGGGCCAAGCGCTGAATCTCTGTCGCGAGAGTTACTGGGCCGTCGCCCGCTTGAGCAGGTTGTGGGTGATCTGCTGTACCCGGTCATCGGGGCCGTGTGGTCGCGTCCAGTGCGACCAGGGCAAGGTGTGTCCGGGCGGATGGCTCAAGCCCTGCGACCAGAAGATCGATGAGGCGTTGAACACGAAATTCCCTTTCGGGCCGGGGTAGATCGTTGCCGTCCATTTCTGGGGACGCACCCCGCCGACCAGGGCCGTCCCCGCTCCCACGATTTCGAGCCCCGGCAAATCGTCCGGGGGATCGCCGTGATATTCCCACCCCACGAGTCCCGGGATGTGCTCGCCCGCTTTCATTCCGGTGCCGGCAAAGATCCAGTGATCGGGCTTCGTGGCAATCCAGTCACCGCCGCCGTTGACCGGCTCGGTGTTGCGGGCGCCGATCAGATAGCCCTCGTCGGGGCCTCGCTCGGGAAAGGGGCCGTTCGTCCTTTCACGGTCGACGGCGTATTTGTAATCGCCGCCGTAAGGACCGCCGCGAAACATGATCCGCGCCGGCCGGCCGTCGCTCGCCGCGCGCAAGGGGGTCACCCAGCAGACCGCGTTTCCCGACAGGAACAGCAGGTTGACCCCTGCATCGCGCATCGTGACGACGCTGTCATACTGCCGGCGGTCCCAGTATTCATCGTGGCCGACGCTGATGAAGCTTTTGCATTTGAGCCCCCGTTCCGGGCTCAACATGTCGCTGTTTGAGACGTATGAGACATCGTAGCCGTGCTGCTCCAGAAAATAGCTCAGCGGAAATTCGAACAACAGGAATTCGCCCGCGCCGATTGAAAGCGGGTCGTTGACGACGGTCGTGAACTGAGCGTAACGGCCATACGGACGATCGAAGCTGACGTCGGCCCACGGTCCCTGATTCCCTTTGGGATGCGTGTAGAGCGAGTATTTGCTCGGCCATTCGTTGTACGCGTTCCAGGTATTGTCAGAACATTGGAACAGAATATCGGCGGGGCGATCGTCCCGGACGACGAAGACGACGTAACTCTGCCAGGGAGCCTGATTGTCGTCGGGGGGCAGGCAGGTCAGCCGTCCGAGGTAGACGCCGCTGGGCCAGTCGGCGGGAATTGTGAGCGACGTCGTGGCTTTCCAGCGGCACTCGTGCAGGTTTTTCGGGCCGATGTCAGGATCGGGTTGCGTGACGCCGTCGAACGGGCCGAGCGTCGTCATCAGCCGGGCTCCGCGGCCACCGTAATAGCCGGTGCGGAAGATCTCGATCTGGAGCCGTGACGGCGGATTCGTCGAGACCATGATCTCGATTGCGTCACCGGCGGAGACGCTTTGTTTCGAGCAGTATCCTTCGATGTGAATCGCGCGGACACTGTTTACATTCTGCAGGCCGACCCGCGTGAGCTGCCAGTCGCGAGCCCCCGGTTTCTCATTTTCGCGCCGGATCAAATCGCGATGCCGGATCAGGTCCTGATCACGCTCCGCCGCGAATAATGTGTCCGACGGAATGGAGCCGGCGAGCAACAGCCCGACGGCGAGAAGCTGCGCTGGCTTGAACGGCATCTCAAGGATCTCCAGGGAGTGACGATTGGCGCACAGTCAGTCCACGATGGCTTCAATCGATCCTGCGGTTGGAACGACGGTAAATAGTTAATCCACAGATAAGCACAGATTCACACAGATTAAGGGATCTAGAACATTGTCGAAATATCTGTGTTAATCTGCGTAGATCTGTGGATACCTGACTTTTGTCAAACTGATAATTGAAGGAGGCGGAAATCATGCGGTTGATTGTCTTGAGGATTTGCACCGTTTTCTGAAATGAGCGCTTTTCTGAAAACAGTCCTCCGTACTTTTACTCGATTCACCAGGAGTCGTCATTCGTGGCGCGAAATCGGCGGCATGGTCGTTTCGCCAATTCGTTGCACCTGCCGTCGGTGACGATTAGCATCATTCGCAGGTTCCGAGCCGAAATCCCATGCGAAGAGACAGGCCATGCAACGCTCTGCGGCGGTGATAGTCTTGATGACGGTCTGTGGGTTTGCTTTCGGGCCCGCGCTCGCGGCGGCAGATCTGGAACCAGTCGCCGTCGAAGGTCAGCCCCTGGCGGCCAACGTCAAGCGGCTCATGCAGACGCTCGATGCGCTCGGAGCGCCGCTGGGGCCACAGACGGGCGCCGGCCTGGACAAAGCAGCCGAAGCGCGCAATTCCAAAGAACTCCAGCGCCTGCTCGATCCGAACGTCCTCTTCGTCGTCTCGCTGAACCCGGAATCGCGCGTCAAAGTTGAACGCGGGCCGGCGCCGGCGCTCCTGCAGCAGGCTGGATATACACCGGTCATCGTCAAGGTGGTCAACGACAGCACCGTCACGAAACGCCTGTCGATCACCAGCCCGCAGTCGGGCCCGGTTTATGCCGGCGTTGCCGAACTCAGCATGAAGCGGCAGCAACAGGAGCAACTCCGCAAGAACGAAAACACCGCGGGAGCGACGGATCGCTTTCTGCACGTTGACATGGCGGCGGCGCCCCCCATGACGGCCAACCTCAGCGGCCTCGCGGTCGAGTACGCCATCGCACTCATTTACAGCAGCGAGCCGGGCAAGCGCGAAGCAACGATCGGTTTCGACATCGCCCAGGGAACCCAGGACATCGGTTTTCGCGGCGAAGTGCCCGTGCTGTTCGAAATTCGCCCGGCGCGTCGCGTCGGCCTCGTCGTCCGCGATGCCGATGGCACTCCCACCACGGCGCGGCTCGTCTTCCGGGATGCCCAGGGGCATGTCTATCCGCCACAGCCCAAGCGGCTGGCGCCCGATTTCTTCTTCCAGCCGCAGATCTATCGCGCCGACGGCGGGACGGTGCTCCTGCCTCCCGGCCGGTTTACGATGCAATCAAGTCGCGGCCCCGAATACCGCGTCGTCGAGCGGGAAGTCACGATCCCCGCGACCGGCGAGGCGTCGCTGCGCATTGAGCTCGAGCGGTGGATCAACCCGATGGACTTCGGGTTCTTCGGCGGCGATCATCACATCCACGCCGCCGGCTGCGCCCATTACACCAGCCCCACGCAGGGGGTGACTCCCGCCGATATGTTCCGGCAGGTGCAGGGAGAAGGTCTCAACGTCGGCTGCGTCTTGACCTGGGGTCCCTGTTACGACCACCAGCGGCAGTTCTTTGCGCCGACTGCTGATGTCACGAGCGAGCCCCGGACGCTCCTCAAATACGATCTCGAGATCAGCGGCTTCGGTTCGCAGGCGCTGGGGCATGTCTGTCTCTTGAATCTCAAGGAACAGACGTATCCCGGCTCTGAAGGAACCTCGACGCGCGGCTGGCCGACCTGGACGACGCCTGTGATGCGCTGGGCCAAGCAGCAGGGTGGCACCACCGGCTATGCGCATTCCGCCAGCGGCATGGAGGTCGACCCGCCGGCCGCGGCCAAACGACTCTTCGCCCGTGCCGATCGCGACGGAGACGGCGTGGTCCAGGAGCAGGAAGCCGCCGACGTGCTCCTTCCCGACCGGTTTGCCGCCATCGACACCGACAAAGACGGCCGGCTCACCGAACTCGAACTGCGGCAGTGCATCAACCGCGTTGCCGACGAACTCCCGAACCTGGCGATTCCCGAAATGAACGGCGTCGGGGCGATGGAATTCTGCGTCAGCACGGCCGAAGGAGTCTGCGACTTCATCAGCGCGATGGATACGGCGCGGGTTCAGGAATGGAACTGCTGGTATCACGTGCTGAACTGCGGCTTCCCCCTCAAAGTCAGCGGCGAGACCGACTTCCCCTGCATGAGCAGCCGCAATGTCGGCCAGGGGCGCGTCTACGTGCAACTTGGTAAACCAGACCGCATCGATTTCGCCGAGTGGTGTGCCGGGCTGGGGATGGGACGATCGTACGTTTCCGACGGCTACGCGCATGCCGTGCAATTTGACGTCGCCGGCAAGTCACCTGGGGGTGGAGAAGTGGCGCTCGGCGGGGCGGCGAAGATCACCGCCAGAGCCAAAGTGGCGCTGGCGCCGCAGATCCCGCGCGGGGTCGCGTTCGGCAACCTGATGCCTGCTGCCGGTCGCCGGATCGTCGGCGACA
>Ga0137463_1000004_pt1 | contig 127021 bp, 92 predicted proteins | sample EasRivERMGT800_2_FD_102333 | JGI IMG/M metagenome (GOLD analysis project Ga0137463, IMG submission 102333) | Soil microbial communities from meander-bound floodplain in the East River, Colorado, USA - East River MetaG ERMGT800_2 | ecosystem: Environmental > Terrestrial > Soil > Floodplain ...
ACGCCGATTCTTGTCTTCGGCGCGAGCCGCAAGTTCGAAAATGTGTTCCGGGTCGGTATCAAGCAGATCCCAGGCCACATCCATTTCGCGAACCCTGGTCGCCTTGGCTTTGGCCTCGGCAATGCGCCCGGCATCGAGATCAGCCTGAGCTTCCTTCATCAGAGCCAGGGCCTGCTTTTTGGCCTGGTTGTCCCGGCCAGCGGCAGGCGCCATCGCTCTGGGCTCGGGAGCACGAGCGCTGCCGAAATCGTCTTCGGTTCCCTGCGTCAGGGCCAGCGTCGAACGCTTACCTTGAGCCAGTTTCCCTTGTGAAGCCACCCGGGCGGCCGGAGGAGCAGCGTCAAGTTCGTCATCGGCCTCATCCGTCAGCGCCAGTGCCTGCTTCGCGACTGGCTGCTTCAACCCCGCGACCTGTGGCGAAATGCGCGAGGCGTTTTTCTTGGCCAGGAGTTCGTCCCGCTTGCCGCGTTCGATCAACGTCAGGAGGTAATCAGGAGTGAGCCCCAGGACATCGTAGGCAACATCGAGTTTTTCTGCCTGGCGTGCTTTCGCTTCGGCCTCGTCGAGCCGGCCCGAGTTCATTAAGGCCTGGGCCTGCTCCAGCAGTTCCTGCGCCTTGGCACGATCAGCAGTCGACATCGCGCGCTTTTCAGACTGTGCTGCGAGCTGTGATTTGGACGAACTCCGCTGGGCCAGAAGCGGTGCCTCTTCCGCAGGCTTGTCTTCCGAAATGCCGAGTTCATCAGCTTCCTTCCTGGCAGCGGCTGCAGCGCGCGATTTCACGACGGGCTTGGCGGCAATCTCGGGCTCATCGGCGTCGAGCAAATCGGCATCCTCGACAACCGGCGGCGCAGACGACCGTTTGGCCGACAATTTCCTCGATCCGCTGGTTTGCGCTGATGCCAGATCGGAGTCGCCCCTGGCCTGGCGCGCCGTACTGTTTCGGGTATTCGCTGGCGTCGCAGCGGCCCGTTCAATTTCAGATGAGCCGATGTCGTCCTGAGCGGGACGTGCCACACGGCGCTTCGTCTCGGCGGTCAGGATTTCGGCCTGCGGCTGCGACTGGGTCGGCCTGCGGCCGGTGGAAGTGCGTTGCGCCAGTTGCTGACGTATATGTTCGGGTTTGAAGTCCCCCTGACCGCGGGGCACGTCGATCTGCTCTGCCTCAGCCAGCAATCGACCGGCGTTGGCGGTGTCGCCTTCTTCCAGCACCTGTCGAGCCCGCATGAGCAGGTAGTTCGAACGAGCGCGCTTGGCCACAACCGACGTACTCTCCTTCCGCCAGGCAGATTCCTGCGTACGGCAGACCTTGATTTCTTCCAGCAGTTTCTCGGGGCTATCGCCGAACATGCGGGACCGCATCCCGAGCTTTTTGCACTCGTTGGCCATTCGCTCGGCGTCAGCGAGATTGCCTTCATTGAATCTCCGTCGGGCGTCAATCAACAATTGCTTCGTGCTGTCGGTCGGAGCCGCGGTGCCCGCACGAGTCGCACCGGATCGGGAAACCTGATCGCCCGACTGAGCCCGGGCGATGACTTCCTGATGACCCTGGGGAGCCGAGACTCCGGCCTTGGCCCGGGCCCGGGACAGGTAGGCTGCCAGGCGATCGCGATCAGCTCCGGACAGGTCGGCAGCCAACCGATCGGCAGCCAACCGATCGGCAGCTTCGAGGGCGGTGACCGCCTCGGGGAAGCGTCCGGCCAGGTAGTTTTCGCGACCCTGGAGGAAGAGCTCGGCAGCCGAGGGCGACGAAGCCGACCCCGACTCGCCGGAAGCGACACGCGTCCTGGCGGGTTCGGCGGTTTGCCCTGGATTGATCCACCACGGCAGGGCGGTCAACAGACTGGTACAGGCGACGAATCCAAATACCCTGCGCAAGGTCGCATCCTCCTTTTGACTGCGAGTGTGAATACCAGGCGCCGCGTGCGGCGATGTCTGCTGAGTCGGCCGAGACATTGTTTCCTCGTTTCGATTTCCGTGACCCGGAGTTGATAATTCGCAACATCGCCTCCGGAAGGCAGCGCACGGCGCCGGAACCGGACAACGAAGTCTGCTTACGTCACGAGGCCGTGACGACAGGTATGAACGCTTGAGATGTGCTGTAGGGGGGAGAGAGCAGAAGTGCGGGGTAGATACTTCAAATCGCGTTGGCAGGTCAAGATCACTCGATCGATTTTTGAGCAATTTTTTTGCTTTTGTAAAGAATTCTGAAAACAGCAGAGTTCCCGCGGAAATCACCGCTGAATCACACCTCCACATCGAGTCGTCGCGTGCTGTGTTCCCCGGAATGATCGAATCGCCGCAGGCCCGCCCGAATCCGTCCGATCGACTGTAAAATGCAGTCGCGCAGTCTTGACGCCTGTACCTGCCGTGCGCAACAATTTCTCCCCGCGATGGTTCCGTGGGCCAACATTCGAAACCATCGACTGCTTAACGGAGTGCCGGGCCTGCGGCCAAATGCTCCCCAACCGGGGGCCGTGTTCGATGCGACAATAGTGACGGAACCTTAAGGACGACGATGATTATTGCGGATGTTCTGGAGTTTGGGGGTGAACGGCTGAGTCAGGCGATCCTGGATGCAATCGACGCCCAGATTGCCGTGTTGAATTCCCAGGGCGAGATCGTCGCAATTAATCAGAGCTGGCAGCGGTTTGCGGCCGAAAACAGCCTGGGTAACCTGACATCGGCGGGCGTCGGTGCCAATTATCTTGATGTCGCGAGAAGCGCGACCGGCCCGGATGCCGGTGAAGCGCAAGCTGCGTGCCGTGGAATCGAGCAGGTGCTGGCGGGATCGCTCGCACATTTTGCGCTCGAGTATCCCTGCCACTCTCCCACCGAACACCGCTGGTTTCAGTTGCGGGCCTCCCCACTTGCGGCCGGCCGCAGCGGCCTGGCCGTCGTCGTGCACGAGGACATTTCCGAACGAAAGCGGCTCGATTTCGAGCTGCGGGACCAGAAGGATTCGCTCTATCGTCGAGCGCAGGACCTGCGCGAATCAAGTCAGTTCAACAGCCAGATCATCGCGAGCGTCCAGAGCGGTCTGTTCGTGGTTGATCGCGACCTGCGCTACACGCTGTGGAACCCGCGCATGGAAGAGATCAGCGGACTTCCCGCCGAGGCAGTTCTCGGCAAGCACCCGCTCGAGCTGTTCCCATTTTTGCGCGAAGCCGGGATTTTTGCCCTGGTGGAACGGGCACTCGCAGGAGAATCGATTTCCTCTCCGGAATTCGTATACGACGTCCCGCTGACGGGGCGCAAGGGTTGGACCTGGCAGAGCATGGCACCGCTGCGTTCGGCAGGCGGCGACATTATCGGCGTCATTGTTTCTGTCGCCGATGTCACCGAGCACAAACGTCTTGAAGAGCAGGTTCGTCAGGCGCAGAAAATGGAAGCTGTCGGGCGCCTGGCCGGAGGGATTGCTCATGACTTCAACAACCTGCTGACCGTCGTCCTGGGGTATTGCGATTCACTCGCAAGTTCACTCGGGGAGGGCCATGCCCTGCTGCCGGGAGTTGAGCAGATTATGAATGTGTGCCAGCAATCAGCCGGCCTGGCAAGGCAGCTGTTGGCAATCAGCCGCGACGAACCGATTCGAGCCCAGGTCCTCGACCTGGCTGCCGTCGTCGCCGACTCGCGCGGTTTGCTGCAGCGGATTCTGGGAAATCTCGTCGAACTGAAATTGGAAGCGGCGCCCATGGATTGCCGGGTGCTGGCTGACCGCAGCCAGATCGAACGGGTCCTCATTAATCTGTGCATCAATGCACGGGACGCAATGCCCGCCGGCGGAGATGTGACGCTGCGCAGCAGTTGCGTCTGCGGCGACGCAGGCGCGTTGGCGGGAGGCGCCTGCGTCCAACTCGAAATCAGCGACACCGGCTGCGGCATGGATGAGCAAACCCGCTCCCGCGTCTTCGAACCGTTTTTCACCACCAAGCCTCCCGGCACCGGAACCGGGCTCGGCCTCTCGATTGTCTACGGGATTGTCCGACAGAACGGCGGCACGATCGCGGTCGAAAGTACACTCAACCAGGGAACGACATTTCGAATCCTGCTGCCGTGTGTCGGGGCGCCGACGACGACGCCACGATTTGCACACCAGCTCAGCCTCGAAGATGGGATTCCTCCAACCTTGCAGAATCCGCGCGGATCGGCCGGTGGCTGACGGCAGCCTGGCTGGAGTTTGCCTGTCCAGGCTGCGGTTTCTTAAGAGATCTGCGCCCCCTTCCGGGAATTCGCCATTCAAGGTGCAGCGATCCGGCACCTTAGGGAAAGGAGATCCTGCGGGCGCAATGGGAACGGACGAATTATGGAAACCCGTGAGCTGATTCAGCGGCTGGTCGCGCTATTCGATTCCGACGGCGTTCCAGGGGAATCAGGCCGTATTGACGACAGCGACCTTGTCGCGCGTCAGCCGCGCCGGCCAGACTACGAGCCAAGTCCTGACGCCATTCGCTCAGCGACTCTCGCGATTCAGTCGGAATGGTCGGAAGATGACTGGCTCATCCGGTCCGGGAAACCCAGCCGGCCGGCCGGCTGGGTTGTTCCGAGTGTGAGAGTCTGCCAGCCGATCGATTCCAACGGCTGATCGTTGCTCCGCCAGGTTGCAACCTCCCGTCAAGGGGGCGGAAGCGCCGCGGGAGGGGCAGTCGACGAATCCACCGCGCTCGCGGAAACGCAGGTTGCGATCGCCAGGTCACCCGTGACGTTCAGGACCGTACGGCACATGTCGAGCAAACGGTCGATCCCCAGAATGATGCCAATCCCCTCGGCAGGTACGCCGACGGACTGCAGCAGCACAACAATCAGCGGAATCGAACCACCGGGAACGCCGGCTGTTCCGATTCCTGCCAGCACCGACATCAACACGACCGTCACCTGTTTCGCGACCGACAAGTCCTGCCTGAAGACCTGTGCCAGGAACAGCACGACCACTCCTTCGTACAGCGCGGTGCCGTTCTGATTGCCGGTGGCTCCGACAGTCAATACGAACCGCGAAATCTCCTTGGGCAATTTCAGGTTCTCTTCGGCAACCTTGAGGGCCGTGGGCAGCGTGGCGCTCGAAGACGACGTGCCGAACGCCACGAGCATGGCATCTGAAACGCCGGTGAAAAAGGTGCGCGGCGTCATGCGGCTGAACAATGTGAGCACGAGTGGATAGACGACGCACAGATGCAGCGATAAACCGATGAGGACGGTTGCTACGAACCAGGCCAGCGTTTTGACGATATCGAACCCGAGGCTGGCGGTGCTCTTGAAAACGAGGCACCCTGCCCCCAGCGGCGCGAGGCGCATGGCCCAGCCAATAATCACCATCGAAACCGCGTTGAGCCCCTCGAGCCAGCCGACAAGCGTCTGCGACGAGCCGGGGACGACTGTGATCGCTGCCCCGAGCATGAGCGCAAAGAACATCACCGCCAGCATGCCGTTTCCCTTCGAGGATCCATCGAGGGCGCCGACCATCTCCTGCAGGGGATTTTCCGGGACGATATCGACCAGTGTTTCGCGCAGGGATTTGGCCTTGGTCGCATCGGCCATTTTCGCTGCAGTCGTGCGAGCGTTTTGTGCGGCGAGGGCTGCCCCCTTTTCGGCGGGCAGTTTTTCTCCTGGACGGATCAGATTCACCAGCCCGATCCCGATCATGACGGCCGTCAGCGAAAAAATTGCCGTAAACCCCAGCGTCTTGAGGCCCACCTTCCCGAGGCGGCGAACATCGCCGATCTCGACGACAGCCAGTGCCAGCGCCGATACGACCAGCGGCAGCACCACCATGAACATCAGCCGCAGAAAGATCTTTCCCACCGGATCGGCGATATATACAGTGACCCACTCGAGGCTGTCGTGCAGGCCGCTCTGGTCGAGATCAGCGGGATTGACTTCTCCCGGGACGATCGGAATGCGTCCGACGTAATGGGCGGCGATGCCCGCGGCCATCCCGATCACGAGCCCGATCAGGATTTTGGTGTGGGCCGGCATCTCGCGGCCGGCGGTCGCTGGAGAATCATCCGTGCCTGCCATCACAATCTGCCCTTTGCATTCGGCGCGTTTCAATTTCGCCGGGAGTCCGAGTGGTGTGCTATGTTCTGCCGCGAACCGGGGGAAGTCAAGTCGGCACGCGACGGGCGAAGTTCGGAGTCACTCGACCCGGGCACGTCGCCGGAACCGCTGGTCAACTCAGGCGGAAAAACTACTTGGTAATGACGAGCACCCGATCAATGCGGCGGCCGTCGAGGTCGACGACTTCGAGCGCGAGGTCGTGCCAGACGGCCTTTTCTCCGACCGCAGGCAACCGTCCTACCAGTTCCAGAACCAGGCCGGCGACCGAACTGACATTCCGCGGGGCACTCTCGAGGTGATGCTGACGGCCCAGGCGTTCCAGCAGGTCGGCAATGCTGACAGCCCCGTCGACGAGCCAGCTGTTGGCGTCACGCTGCACAATTTGCTGCTCGACGCGCACGTGATGGTCGGTCAACAGCTCGCCGACCAGTTCCTCGAGCACGTCTTCGAGCGTCACCATGCCGCGCGTCGCGCCGAATTCGTCAACCACGATGGCGAGCTGGTTATGCTGCTCCTGAAAGCGGACCAGCAACTGATCGAGACGCATCGTGTCGGGGACCGTGAGGGCCGGCCGGATCAGTTTGCGCAGGTCAAGTTTCCATCCCAGATAGTGCTGCCGGAGAACATCTTTAAGGTGCACGAAGCCAATAATATGATCGAGGTCGTTTTCGTAAACGGGAAGTCGCGAAAACCCGGCCATCGAGATGACTCCCAGTAACTCTTCGGGCGGCGTCTCGACGTCAACCGCATCAATGTCGATCCGAGGCTTCATGATCTGTCGCGCCGTGCGATCCCCCAATTGCAGCGCCTCGAAGGCCAGCTTCTGCTCGACCGGATTGACGACCCCCTCGGCCGTCCCGATTTCAATCAAGTGCCTGATCTCCTGCAACGAAGTGGCCGGGACATCGACAGCCCGTACTCCCCACAGCAGCGCCAAACCATCCGTCCCCCTGGCCAGGGCCCAGACCGCAGGCCGCATGACCCGTGCCAACAGATCCAGCGGCCTGGCCATGGCGCACGCGATGGTCTCAGCTCTCGATGCGGCCAGCCGCTTCGGCAGCAATTCGCCGATCGCGACCGACAAGATCGAGCAGCCGACGACGACCAGCACGATGGCGATTGCCGTACTCATTTCCGACACGACGCGCGGACCGCCTTCACCCAGGCGCGCCGCCAGCAATTGCAGTACGACCACTCCGCCCAGCACGGCCGCCAGGGTATTCAACAGCGACGCGGTCACCTGCACGGCGGGCAGGAATCGCGACGGCTTTTGCGCCAGTTGCAGCGCCAGGCGCGCACTGCTGTTTCCGGCGTCTGCCCATTGCTTAAGTCGGGCGCGGTTGGCCGAGATGACCGCGATTTCGGCCCCCGACAGGCAGCCGTTGAGCACGATCAGCAGCACGACTGCCAGGAGTTGCCCAATCAGCAGGAATTCCATGCGAAAGCCAGACTCTTAAGATTTCCAAAGCCGGGTTTTAGACCTCTCAACCGACGGCCAGTTCTTCGTCGTGCAAATCGGTGACAAACATACAGCCCGGACTGTGAGTCACCATCAGCGGAGGTCGCGCAGCCTCGGCGACCGCCTGAGGCGTCACGCCACAGGCCCAGAACACGGGAAGTTCGTCTGGGGCCACCGGAACGCCGTCACCAAAATCGGGCTGCGACAGGTCGTCGATTCCGATGGCACCTGGCAGCCCGATGTGCACCGGCGCGCCATGGACCGACGGGTAGCGCGACGTGATCTGCACCGCGCGGATTGCGGCGGCCGGTTTGAGGGGCCGCATTGAAACGACCAATGGCCCGTGGAATACTCCGGCCGCCTGACACGGAATGTTCGTGCGATACATAGGCACATTGACCCCCAGATCGATGTGCCGGACGGGAATGTCGGCCCGCTGCAGAGCGGCTTCGAATGTAAATGAACAACCAATGACGAAACTCACGAAGTCATCCTGCCAGACGCGGTGGATGTCGTTCAGCTCTTCGACGAGCCTTCCGTCGCGCCACACTCGATAGCGAGGCAAATCAGTGCGGAGATCAGCTCCCCGAGCAGCTCGCAACGGATTTGGACTGCCCGGTTCGGTGACGTCGAGCAATGGGCACGGTTTGGGATTCCGCTGACAGAACAGGAGGAAGTCCCCGGCGACGTCCCGGGGTAGAATCACCAGGTTTGCCTGCGCGAAACCGGGGGCCAGGCCGGAAGTTTGGCCCGTCAATGCACCGGATCGGCAGGCTTCGCGGACCAGCCGACCAGTCACCAGAGTCTGGCGGTCGGTCATGATCGGGTCGTTTCCTCCCCGCCAATTTCGCGCAGCAATTCAAGCGAGAAGATTCCGGTCTTATGGCCGTCACTGAAATCGATCTGATACGCATAATTCCCGATGGGAAACATGCCGGTAGCCCGAACCGGACCGGCTTCTCCAGGAGCTAGAATATTGAACGTCGGGGCTGGCTCGGACCGCTTTTGCCGGCAGGTCGCACAAGGACACCGGTCGCGGAGGGTGCTCCAAGGGAGCCGATGGTTGAGCCCGTCGCTCCATACGACGAGTAAGGCATCACCATCGGATTTCAGCGATTTCAGAGAGAGGTCGGGCGGGTCGTTGCTCATGCTGTTCTCGGGGACGATTATAGCCAAAACGATTCACCACAGTGAGGTTATGTCGAGAGAACTCGTGATGTGCGCTCATTCTTACGACGATTGGAACGCTTGAGCGCCTCGGTCGATTCGTTTCGACTGAGCAATTCCGAGAGCGCCATAAGTCTATCAGCAACCAAGCTTTGTGGTACTCTTGAGAATCGCGACTAGCTGCCCGGCGTGTCGTCCGATCGACGCGGCGCGGCATTTTTTCACTCGCGCCAACTAGTCGCCTATTCCAGCAGAATCGAGTAAATGGCAGCATGAACTCGAGCCTCGGACGAGCTCCGGTTTCCCAACACTTGGAATTCGCCGGACCTTTTCACAATTGTCATTGTCAAAATTCGCCGTGGTCTCTAGAATTCAAACTGAGCGGAAACTCGAGTTCCTATGCCGGACGCGATAAGCCAAGGATTCGAAACGACTTGAGGCACGCTGGGCCGAGGGAGATTGCCGATCTTGAAGCGAACTTTGCTTGAACAATCGGATGTGGAGTTTCTCAACGAGCTGCATCGTCTGGGACCGAAGACGGTGCATGACATCTGCGATGCGGTCGGAGTCACGGCCACGGCCGTTCGCCAGCGATTGCTGCGACTGCAGGGGAATGCCTTCGTGGCGCGGGACCTGGTCCGGACCGGTCGCGGTCGGCCGCATTTCGTCTATCGGGTGACCGAAACCGGACTGCGACAACTGGGAGACAACTACGGTGACCTGGCTCTGATCCTATGGCGTGAATTCCGCAATATTCCCGATCCCGCGATCCGTGACGGGATCACGAACCGGATTCGCGAAGCGCTGGTCGCCCGCCTGGGACGATTTGCGGATGGCACGCTCAGCGAGCGGATGCGGCGGCTGGGAGAGTCGCTCACCAGTCGCGGATACGACGTGGAAGTCGGGTCCGAGGGGGTGCTCCCGATCCTGCGCGAGAACAATTGCCCCTACCAGGAATTGGCCGAGGAAGATCGTGGCATCTGCGGACTCGAGCGGGAAGTGTTCGAGCAGGCGCTGGGTACGCACGTCCGACTGAGTCGGTGTTGCATGGACGGGCATCACTGTTGTGAATTCGAAGCCGTCGAGCTCGAGGAGCAGGGGGTCGCCGGCTGATCGAAATGGCCGGGATACGTTTTCAATTCGGGGAGGCGTCGGCTAGCATGGTTCGACTCGGAAGTGACTCGGAAGTGACAGGGAGCTTGGCGCAGCCGGCAGAACAATTCCAGACAAGCGAGAAACAGATATGACCTGGATCGAGGGGCGGTTCGAAGAAAACGTGATTGTCACGACGCTCGAGCAGTCGATGAACTGGGCGCGGCAGGCGAGCATCTGGCCGATGACGTTCGGACTGGCGTGCTGTGCCATCGAGATGATGGCTGCTGGAGCCAGCCGCTTCGATCTCGATCGATTCGGAGCTGGCGCTTTTCGGGCGACTCCGCGTCAGGCCGACCTGATGATCGTTGCGGGAACGGTGACGTTCAAAATGGCCAGCCGGGTCCGGCGCCTCTACGAACAGATGCCTGATCCGAAGTACGTGATCGCGATGGGAGCCTGCACGGTGGGTGGCGGCCCGTACTTCAAGTGGGGTTACCACGTGGTCAAGGGGGTGGATCTCGTCGTGCCGGTCGATGTGTACGTCCCGGGCTGTCCTCCGCGTCCCGAAGCGCTGCTTGAAGGTTTGATGCGAATCCAGGACAAAATCAAGTCGAAGCGGTTGGCGCGCGGGGCCTACGACGACCTCCCGGTGCCACACCACAGCGGGTACGCGTCAATCCCCGAAATGGTCGAAGTTTAGCCTGTATCGCCGGTGCTGAAGCTGAAATCGTCTCGGCGAGGCGACTGGCGGTTTTGAGAACACTATCAATCTGGAAGATGTGCGGAAGCATGACAAGCGTCTTGAAAATTGAAAACCTGTGCGTTTCCGTAGACGACAAGTTGATTCTGAAAGGGGTCAATCTGGAGGTCAGGCAGGGAGAAATCCATGCGCTCATGGGCCCCAACGGTTCCGGGAAGAGCACCCTGGCGTATGCGCTGATGGGTCATCCGAAATATGAGGTTACCGACGGCCGGATCGCGATCGACGGAACGAATCTGGCGGAGCTGGAGCCCGATGCTCGCGCGCGGCTGGGATTGTTTCTGGCGTTTCAGTACCCGGTGACAATTCCCGGCGTGAAAGTCGCCGACTTTCTGCGGCATGCAGTCTCCAACATCCGCAACCCGGAGCGGAAAGAGGGGGAAGGCCTGATCCCGATGAAGGAATTCCGCAAGGAGTTGAGAGGGCGGATGGAGGAATTGGGAATCGAGCCGGAATTTGCCCGCCGCTACTTGAACGACGGTTTCTCGGGGGGCGAGAAGAAACGGATGGAGATCCTGCAACTGGCGATGCTGCGACCAAAGTTCGCGGTCCTCGATGAAACCGACAGCGGGCTCGACAGCGATGCGGTGAGGTTCGTCAGTCAGGCCGTTTCGCGGCTCTCCGGTCCCGAGATGGCGATTATCATTATTACACACCACGAGCGGCTGCTCGAATTCAACAAGCCGCAGCAGACGCACGTGATGCTGGCCGGCCGCATCGTCGAAAGCGGAGATGCCAGCCTGGCCCACGAACTGCACGACCAGGGTTACGCAGGCATTCGTTCGCGACACCCGGACGTCGCCGCCGAGGAGCAGGAAGAAGCCGCCGCACGCAAGCCGGGTGAACCGGTCGCGGTGAAAGCAGATTGATCGAAGTTTACAGCAATTTCTCCCGGTAAGCAGGGGAGTCAGTTCCCCCCGCCCGCCGGACAGGAGCGAAAATCGTGGCAACGGACCTGAAGGTAGCATCCGAAACCGACGTAGGCGTCGGAGAATACCAGTATGGATTTCACGATCCCACGGATAAGTACGTCTTCACGGCGCGCAAGGGGATCGACCGTGACATCGTCAGCCAGATCTCGGCGCTGAAGAGCGAGCCGGCGTGGATGCGCGAGTTCCGGCTCAATGCGCTCGAGATCTTTTTCAAGAAGCCCCTGCCGACCTGGGGTGGCGAGCTGCGACACCTTGATTTTCAGGATATTCACTATTACGTCCGAGCGTCGGCCAGCCAGGAAAAGAGCTGGGACGATGTTCCGGAAGACATCCGCAAGACGTACGACCGGCTGGGAATTCCCGAAGCCGAAAAGAAGTATCTGGCGGGCGTAAAGGCACAATACGAATCGGAAGTCGTCTATGGCAGCCTGCAGGAGGATCTGGCCAAGCAGGGAGTCATCTTCACCGATACCGACTCGGCGCTGCGCGATCATCCCGATCTGTTCCGCGAACATTTTGGAACGGTGATCCCCTCGGGAGACAACAAGTTCGCTGCTCTCAATTCGGCGGTCTGGTCGGGCGGTTCGTTCATTTACGTTCCGAAGGGGGTCAAGATTGAATTCCCCCTGCAGGCGTATTTCCGCATCAATTCCGAGAACATGGGGCAATTCGAGCGGACCTTGATCATCGTCGATGAAGGAGCGTCCGTGCATTACGTGGAAGGCTGCACGGCGCCTACGTACAGTTCCGAAAGCCTGCATTCGGCAGTCGTCGAAATCATCGTCAAGCGCGGCGCCCGGTGCCGCTATACGACGATTCAGAACTGGTCCAACAACGTCTACAACCTGGTCACGAAGCGGGCCATGGCCTACGGCGACTCGTTGATGGAATGGGTCGACGGAAACCTGGGTTCAAAGCTTACGATGAAGTACCCTGCCATTTACCTGATGGAGCCCGGAGCTCGCGGCGAGACGCTCTCGATCGCATTTGCCGGAAAGGGACAACATCAGGACGCCGGCGCGAAGATGGTGCACTGTGCACCTAACACCTACAGCCGGATCATCTCGAAGAGCATTTCGAAGTCCGGGGGCCGGGCCAGTTATCGCGGTCTGGCGAAGGTTGTGAAGGGCGCCACAGGCTGCAAGTCGAACGTCGTCTGCGACGCACTGATCCTCGACAGCGCCAGCCGCAGCGATACGTACCCGTACATCGAAATCGACCAGAATGACGTGACGATCGAGCACGAAGCCAGCGTCTCGAAGATCAGCGAAGAACAACTCTTCTACCTGATGAGCCGCGGTCTGACCGAAGCCGAGGCCGCGTCGATGATCGTCACCGGGTTCATCGAACCGCTCGTCAAGGAGCTGCCGATGGAATACGCGGTGGAGATGAACCGGCTGATCGAACTCCAGATGGAAGGTTCGGTGGGGTAGCCGTGGCTTTTCCCTGGGGCGGTCACGAGACCTATCCCTCAGGCCGTGCATGAGGGATCCAGCCTGCCCTGCGGGACATTCCTCGACCGAATCGAAAAACAGGCGGATGATCCTGCGGAGACGTGACGGCCGAAATGCCCGGCACGGCCCCGCCGGTCACCGCGAAGACACGGGCGCCACGCCGGAGCGATTCGCTGACGGCAATGACCCGACAACCTGGTCCGACAACGAGTGACTCCAGATATCCATGACGATGATTGCTCCTCCAACCGCCACGTCGAATTCAGCCGGCAGTGCGTTTGCGCGACAGGCGTTCGAGACGTTTCTGAAATCGAGAAATGAACCTGCGTGGATCACCGACCGGCGCCGGGCGGCGTACGAACTGTACCAGCAGAAGCTGGCCGAGCCTCTGACTCCCGAAGAATATAAACGGATCGACCTGCGACCGTTTCAACCCGGCCGCTTCGGACTCTCGACATCGGCTGCTGCGCCGGCCCAATTCGAAACCGAACTCGAAAAGAAGACGGCCTTCGCCGGGGCCGTTTCGCACATCGACGGGCACACGGCCGTTGCCCGCCTGGACGACCGCCTGGCTCGCCAGGGAGTGCTGTTTGGTTCGCTTTCACAACTCCTGCAGGAACACCGCGAGCTATTGGACCCGCATCTGATGTCGCGGGGTGTGCTGCCGGGGGCCGATCGATTCTCAGCCTGGCACGCCGCTTTCTGGACGGGCGGCACAGTGCTCTACGTACCCCGCAACGTCGTGATCGATGCGCCTCTCTATAGCCTGATCGGACTGTCAGCCCCAGGAGTTGCCGATTTCAGTCACACGCTCGTGATCCTCGAAGACGGTGCTTCGGCGACGCTGCTCGAAGAAACCGGTTCGGCGACCGCCGAGAATCCCGGACTGCACGTGGGAGCCGTCGAATTGCTGGTCGGAGCAGGCGCCAACCTGCGATACGTCCAGCTTCAGAACTGGAACCAGCATGTCTGGCACCTGGCTCACCAGGCGGGACGCGTCGCACGCGACGGCGCACTGCAATGGACGGTCGGCGGAATCGGTGCACGCCTGGCACACATCCATCAGGAGGTGGCCCTCGACGGACCGGGTGCTGCAGGCGAAGTCAACGGTGTGACCTTTGCCACCGACCGGCAGGTTCTGTCGTATTACACGCAGCAGACGCACAAAGCGCCCCGCACGCACAGCGACCTCCTGTATAAAGACGTGCTGCGCGACCAGGCGCGAGTCATCTGGCGCGGCATGATTCGCGTCGACCGCGATGCCCAGCAGACCGACGGCTACCAGCGCAACGACAGCCTGCTCTTGAGTCCTGACTGCCGCGCCGACGCAATTCCAGGGCTCGAGATCGAAGCTGATGACGTACGCTGCACGCACGGGGCGACGGCGGGACGAGTCGACGCCGAACAGATCTTCTACTGCATGTGCCGGGGGATGTCTCGCTACGAAGCCATGCACATGATCGTGGAAGGGTTCTTCCACGGAGTGTTCGACCGCATTGCGGTCGAAGCTGTCCGCGAGACGCTGAATCAGGCGGTGAAGCGCAAACTGGGGATCGACCGCTAATATGTCAGAGTTCGAGAAAGTCGCCACGCTCGATGAATTGCCTCCCGGCGGCAGAAAATCCCTGTTGTTCGACGAGCGTGCCATCCTGCTGTTTCGAGTGGGAGACGCGGTTTATGCCGTCGAAGATGTCTGCTCGCACGACGGTCAGCCGCTCACCGACGGAAAGCTGTCGGGGACGTCGATCGAATGCCCGCGGCACGGAGCGCGGTTCGACATCTGCTCGGGAAAACCGCTGTGCATGCCGGCGGTCGAGCCGATCGCCACGTTCGAAGTGCGTGTGCAGGGCAACGAGATTTCTTTGCGAGCACCTTGAGGAGCCGAATCATGGCCGACGAAATTGCGCTGCTGGATGCACTCAAACAAGTCATCGACCCGGAACTGATGATCAACATCGTCGATCTCGGGCTGGTGTACGGGATTGAGCAGGAAGCCGATAAGGTGAAAGTCGAGATGACGCTGACCAGTCCGGCCTGCCCGGCCGGTCCACAGATCGTGCAGCAATCGAAGCTGGCGCTCGAGAAGGTGGAAGGGGTCAAGGAGGCCGAAATCAAGCTCGTGCTCAGCCCTCCCTGGAGTCCTGATCGCATGACCGACGAGGCCCGCGACCAGTTGGGGATCTTTTGAGCATGGCCAGATCCACTGGAGCTGCTCCCCGCGTCGACGAACAGGCTGCCATCGAGCGCGTGATGCAGCTGATGGCAATCCGGGGCAAGAGCTGTCACGAAGGAGAGGTCGTTCGATTCATCGTTGCTGCGCTGCGGCAGGCCGGCGTTCCGGAATCGGCAATTCTCGTCGATCACGTCCACCAGCAGAGCCCTGCCGGTGGTGAAGTCGGCAACCTCATTGTTTCGCTCCCTGGAACGCTGCGGGGCCCGCGCCGGCTGCTCATGGCCCATCTCGACACCGTCCCGTTGTGCGTCGGTTCGCGCCCGGTGCGCAAGGGCAAGACAATTTCCGCGGCTGACCCTGATACGGCTCTGGGTGGAGACGATCGCAGTGGGGCAGCGGTTCTGCTGACGGCGGTCACCGAAATCCTGAAGCAGAAACTGTCCCATCCTCCCCTGACCCTGTTCTGGCCGGTCCAGGAAGAGATTGGTCTCTACGGCGCGCGATACGTGAGTCTGCCGAAGCTGGGGAATCCCAAACTCTGTTTCAACTGGGATGGCGGCTCGGCATCCAACGCGTGCATCGGCGCGACGGGCGCGTACGATCTGGGAATTGAAATCGACGGCATCGCCAGCCACGCCGGTGTGCATCCGGAAGGCGGGGTCAGCGCGATTGCCGTTGCCGGCCTGGCGATTGCCGATCTTCAGAATCACGGCTGGCACGGATTGATCGTCAAGGGACGCCGCACGGGAACGAGCAATATCGGCGTTGTCGGCGGGGGCGAGGCGACCAACGTGGTCACGCCGCTCGTCCGACTGCGGGCCGAAGTTCGCAGCCACGATCCGAAGTTTCGCAAGAAACTCGTCGACGAATTTCGCAAGGCATTCGAACGGGCAGCCCGGTCAGTCAAGAACGACGCAGGGAAGTGCGCCCGCCTGCGATTCCACGCCGATCTGAAATACGAATCATTCCGGCTGAAGGAGACGGAACCGGCCGTCCAGGAGTCGCTCCGTGCAATTCGGGCGATGGGCCTGGCGCCCCAGACGCGGATCAGCAACGGAGGCCTCGACGCGAACTGGTTGTCAGCACGAGGCTTGCCGACCGTGACGCTGGGGAGCGGTCAGCAGAACGTACACACGGTCAACGAGACGCTGAATCTCGACGACTATCTCAATGGCTGCCGGATCGGCCTGTTTCTGGCGAGTGGCTCCTGAATTCGCCGCGCGCGGTCGGCCGCAGGGGGTGACCCGAGACAGACGCCTTTCGATCGCTTATGCTGTGTCAATCCGGGACACAAATCCGCCCGGCGAGCAGCACGTTCTTCCAGGGAATCGTAAGTCATGATTGTTGCCGGCCAGCTCGTCAGCCCCGAAGGCATTCGCTCCGGGCAGGTGCGCTTCTCAGGCGGCACAATTGATTCTGTCGGAACGGCGCTGGGCAAAGCAGACATTCAATTCAGCGAGGAGTGCCTGATTTTTGCCGGGATGGGCGATATTCACATCCATGCCCGCGACGATGCCAGCGAAGTCGAGACGTACAAGGAAGACTTCTGTACGGCCGCCCGGGCGGCGATCAACGGCGGTGTCGTGCACGTCGCCGACATGCCCAATAATCGCATCCCGCCGGTGGACGACGCCAGTTATCGCGACAAGCAGGAACATCTGCGGCGCCGCGACGTGCCGATCCAGGTGACGTTGTACGCCGGAATCGGCCCGGCGACCCGGCGGCTATCGTTCGCCGTCCCGTACAAAGTCTATATGGGGCACAGCGTCGGCGACCTGTTTTTCACGACGCTCGAGCAGCTCGACGAAACACTGGCCGGCTACCGCGGTTGCGATGTGAGCTTTCACTGTGAAGATCCCGTCCTGCTCGAAGCACACAAACAGGCTCCGACTCACGAACAGCGCCGACCGCCGGAATGCGAGGTATCGGCGACACGCTTCGCGCTCAAGATGATCGAGAAGTACGATCTGACCGGGAAACTGTGCCATTATTCCGTCGGCGAGGGGCTGCCACTGATTCGCGCGGCGCGGGCGAGGGGCCTGCGCGTCACCTGTGAAGTGACGCCGCATCATCTGTATTACGACACGGCCGGAATTACTGATGCCAATCGCGGGGCGATGCAGATGAATCCGCCGCTACGGGCGCCGGCCGATCGGCTGGCGATGCTCGCGGCGCTCCGCGACGGGACGCTCGACTATCTGGCGACCGATCACGCGCCGCACACTCTCGCCGAGAAGGCCCGCGGAATTTCGGGCCAGCCCCACCTCGATACGTATGGCGCCTTCGTCACCTGGTTGATCGCAGAGCAGGGATTTCGCCCCGAACAGGTCGCCGTCTTCTGCTCGGCCAATCCCGGCCGGTTTGTCAATCCTTACACGGCTCCCAAAAAGTTCGGACGCATCGAACCGGGCTACGCGGCGTCGCTGACGGTCCTCAACATGCGTCGTCCCGTGACCATCGTGCGGGAGAAACTTTATACCAAGTGCGGCTGGTCACCCTTCGAAGGGGTCACATTTCCGGGATCGGTTGAGGCCGTCTTCGTGGATGGCCGAGCGTTGCATCGCCGATGATGCTCGATTAGTCTGGGTCAGGTCGAACGCCCATGGGAGAATTCCCCGTGGGCTTATTTTTCCATTGGACAAACGCCACGCATTGGCTCTGGATTCGCCATGAATGAACGCACGCTCGAGGGAAAAACAGCTCTGGTCACCGGGGCTGGTCGGGGATTGGGGAGGGCGTTTGCCGAGCGCCTGGCAGCGCTGGGCTGCGCCGTCGGGATTCACGGCATGCGCGAACAGGGTCCGGCTGAGTACGGCGAAGGGAGCACGCTGACCGAGACGGCACGAGAAGTCGGCCAGCAATACGGCGTGCGGACATCGCGGGTCCTGGGCGACCTGACGAAGCAGGCCGACGTCGAGCGGGTGGTTGCTGCCGTCACAGCCGAACTGGGCCCCATCGATATCCTGGTCCACAATGCCGGGGGGGACATCGCCGCAGCCGGAGGCAAGCCGAACCCGAATGACGCCGTCATGATCAAGGAAGAAGACGTGCGGGCGGTGCTGGACCGCAACTTGTTGTCAACAATTTTCATCTGCCGCGAGACGGCACGGCGGATGATGGAGCGCCGGACGGGGCGCATTCTCACGATCAGCTCGATTGCCGCCTTTCGGGGATTTGCGACTTCGGCGATTTACGCCACAGCCAAGGCGGCGGTCGTGGAATATACTCGCTGCCTGGCGCTGCAGCTTCGCGAATACAACATCAACGTCAACAGCCTCGCGCCCGGCGATACACGGACCGGCCGCTTCCTGGGAACGCGTCAAGTCGATGAGACGCGGCTGGCGACCGAGGGCACACTCGACCGAATTGCCCAGGTCGACGAAGTCGCCCGCGTGGTCGACTTCTTCGCCGGGCCTCTCGGTGCCTTCGTCACTGGTCAGGTCCTGCGGGTCGATGGCGGTACGCAGTGCTGGCCGAGTTGATTCGCCGGAGTTCTCAAGTCGCGGCTGAAGCAGTTCCAGCGCCGGTCACCGGGCGACGGACACCGCTCGCTGATGAAGCGTGCTTCATGAAGATCAGGACCAGCGGACTGGCGATGTAAACCGTGCTGTAGGTTCCGACGATCGAGCCCACCACCATGCAAAATGCGAATCCGTGAATTCCCTCGCCACCGAGAGCGTAGAGGATCACGACGGTGATGAACACGGTAAACGCCGTCAGCAGGGTCCGCCCAAAGCACTGGTTGACTGTCGAGTTGATCATGTCCTTGGTGACGACCGGGTTCTTGCCACGAATCTCGCGAAGCCGGTCGAAAATCACGATCGTGTCGTTGAGTGAATAACCGACGATCGTCAGGAAGGCGGCGATCATCGCCATGTTGATTTTGAAGTCGTTGAGCAAGAGCACCGTGCCAATCGGAGTATCCGCCAGATACGAGGCGAGCGCTACGCAGCCCAGCGAGGCCAGTACGTCGTGCGCCAGAGCGATGACGGCCGCCAGACCAAATACCAGGTTTTCGAAGCGGAACCACACAAAGGCTACGATGGCCAGCAATGCCGCGATAATGGCGAAGACGGCTGACTGCTTCGTTTCACCGGCGACCGAACTCGCGAACGTCGTTACTTCGTCAAACATTGGCGTATTCTGCATCGTCTTCTGCGCCGCTGACAATGCCGCGAACAGATCGCCCGCGTCGATCGCAGGGCTCGCGGTCAGCGTCATGCCAGTGAACGTTTTGACTTTGCCCTCGGCGACGCTCATCCCTTTACCAGCCGTCCCGCGCAACGTAATCAGCGACGACGGTTCAGGATATTTGGGGGCCGTCGATCCCTCGGCATGGATCGCATTGAGCTCGTCTTCGATATAGCGACTGAAAGTCGTCGTCGCAATATCCGAGGGTTCGCCTTTATCGTTGGTGAATGTCAGGTGCGTCTCGTGGCCGGAGACGGTCGGTTTCGAAGAATCCGCCTGCTCACCACCTTTCGCGGCAGCATCCTTGCCGATCGGCTCGATGTCGCCAAAAGCAAACATCGTTTTCACCAGCATTCCCGGAAACGTTTCGTTGATCTTGCCTTCGACGTCACTCTGCTTGATGTCTACGTCGCCTTCATTGGCGACTCGCAGTCGGAAATGTCGGCCTTTGGTCAAAGATCCGAACGGTGTCAATTCTTCGACCGTAATATTCTTGTTGAACGTTTTTTCGAGTTTGTCGCGGACCTCTTCGGTCTTCTGGACGTCGTTAAACTGCATCGTCACCGACACGCCCCCGGTAAAATCGATGTCGTAGTTCGCATTGCCCCGCACGAAAAAGGCGACGAGCCCGGCGACGATCAGGATGATCGAAGCAACCGAAGCGATCACCTGTTTGCCGACGAAGTCAAAATTGGTAACGCCGACCAGGCTCAGCATCTTGACCTGCTTGATCGTCCGCGACCGTTCGAGAATATTCATGATCAGGCGGCTGACGTAAACGGCGGTAAACAGGTTCATCGCCAGCCCGATAATCAGTGACACGGCGAAGCCCTTCACCTGTTCGGTGCCGATCATGTACAGGATCACCGAGCTGATCAGCGTGGCGATGTTCGAGTCAAAAATCGCTGCGAAGGCTTTGTCGAATCCATTGTGAATCGCCATGCGCAGGCTGGCGCCGCGCGCCAATTCCTCGCGCATGCGCTCGTAAATCAGCACGTTGGCGTCGACGGCCATGCCGGCGCTCAGAACAAGGCCGGCCAGGCCGGGCAGAGTGAACGCGGCCCTGACGAACGCCATGATCGAGACGATGAACAACAGGTTCAGGAGCAAGGCGAAGTCGGCGACCAGGCCCGCGACGAAATAGTAAGCCGCCATGAAGATGATGACTGCCAGCGACGACACGACGAGCGCCATCTTGCCCTTCGACTGGACGTCAAACCCCAGCGTCGGGCTGATCGTGAACTCGCTGATCGGTGTCTTCTTGATCGGCACCGGCAGCGCACCCGCGTTGAGCACGCTGACCAGCTTTTCGACCTCTTTTTCGTCGAAGCGACCCCCTTCGATGATCCCGCTGTCGCCGATCGGCTGATTGATGCTGGGGGCCGTGTGGACTTCGTTGTTCAGCAGCACGGCGAGCTGTCGCTTCGAGCCATCCTGCCGCGGCTTATAGCGCGACGTCAGGTCGTGAAACCGGAAGCCGCCCGCCTGATTGAACCGGAATCCGACAGCCGGCGAACCATTGCTGTCGCGCGTCGGGTAGGAGAGTTTCAGGAGCTTGCCGCTGATCTGCTTGTTTTCGTCGGGTTCAAAGAGGATGAGAATCTCCTTGTAGCCCTCGGCCTTGCCGGCAATCTGCCGAACGGCGTTCTCAGGCTGACCGTCGAATTCGCGATTGGGCGTTTCGCGACCTTTGTCATCGCGATTCGGGGCGATGGGCCGCCATTTTGCCACGATTTTACCGTCGATGATGACATCGGTCCCTTTCGTCGCGACCCCTGCCCGGATGATGTTGGCATGGTCACGCTCGTTGGCCACGATCGAGAATTCGAGCGTGCCGAGACGCGTCATCAGCTCCTTGGTTTCTTCGACGACCGCCGGGTCGGCCCCCGGAAGAATCACTTCGATCCGCATCTGGCCGACGCGGCGAACCACGATTTCCTTCGTTCCCGCCGGGTTGATACGTTTCGTCACCGCGCCGACCATCCGGTTCATCAATTCACTGTCGATCTTCTCTCCGCCGCGCTGCGTGTCGTCGAGTTCGTAAACGAGGTTTGTCCCGCCCGCCAGGTCGATACCGTAGCTGAGCGCCTGTTGCCAGCGCGACAGATCAAACGTCGTCCGCTTGACGATGTCGATTTTTTCGTCCTGGGCCAGAACCCATTTGTCTCCCTGGGGCCGGATGTCTTTACCGGTGAGCTGGATCGGCCGGGCGAGTTTGCCGGTCGCCGGATCGATCTTGCCCGTTTCCCTGGTATCGGGATCGACGCCGTCCTTAACGGCGGAAGCCGCAACCCACTCTTTCGCGTCGGTGCGGTACGCGTAGATTTCGTCCTGGACGATTTTCAGCGCAAAGGGCAGACAGCCGATGAAGATCGTCAGCAGCACAAATGCCAGTCGCCCGCCAAACTCCTTGACGCGCAGCGCCCGGCAGATGCCGAGGCCGAGCAAAATCGGCAGCACACCGAACACGAGCAACCAGCAGAGGTTTATCAGAAATCCGGTGAACGCGCTCATTGAGTCTTCCTGTAAAGCATGAATCAGGATGCGGCTCGAAATCCTCGAATCGTACGTTTTCGAGCCCTCAGCGCAGGCTCGGAACGACAGTTCGCCTACTTCGAATCCGCCGGTTTTTCCCCTTCGCCTTCCGACGACAGCACCCGTTGAATGCTGCTGCGGAGGAACTTGATCCGCGTGTTATCGTCGACCTTGAGCGTGACTTCCTGACCGTCAGAGGTGATATTGGCGACGCTGGCAATGATCCCGCCGACGGTCACCACCCGGTCATTCTTCTTGAGTGCCGCCAGCATCGACTCACGAGAGGTTTGTTCGCGACGCTGAGGACGGATCACGAAAAAATAAAAGACGAATGCAATGGCGACCAGCGGGGGCAGCATCGTCGAGAAAAAGTCCGGATTCTGACCCGCTCCCGGAGCGGGACCTTTCTCATCACCGACTGCAAACAAGAACGCCACCGACAACCAACCCATTCGTGACCGACCTCTCTTTGACGAATTGAATTTGGACCGCAAAGACGGAGGCATCCCGGCCGCAGCGGATTTGCCGGAACTGCTTGCCTCGCCGGGCGATCCATCAATGCGAACGGGGGGCGTTTCACCCCCCGCAACCCGGCAGGACAGCGTATCTTAGGAACTGTTTCCCCATCCGGCAAGCTGAACTGCGCGAAACTCGGCGGCCCGGTTTTCACGAATCGCGGTCCGCAGGTCGGCCAGCAACTGCTGGTAGTATGCCAGGTTATGCCATGACAACAGAATCGGTCCGAGCATTTCGTTCACCAGAAACAGGTGCCGGATGTACGCTCGCGAAAACTGGCGGCAGACCGGGCAATTGCAGAGCGAATCGAGAGGACCTTCGTCGCGCTGATATTTCTGGTTCCGGAGCCTCAGAATCCCGCTGTGAGTGAAGCCGGTGGCGTTTCTTCCATTGCGGGTCGGGAGGACACAATCGAACAGGTCGATTCCACGGAGCACCGCCTCGACGAGATCAATGGGACGTCCAACACCCATCAGGTAGCGTGGTCTGTCGGCGGGAAGCAGCGGGACAGTCCAGTCGAGGGTCTCGTACATCAGGCTGGGCGCCTCGCCGACGCTCAGGCCTCCCACTGCGTACCCCTGGAAATCGAGCGGCCGCAAAGCCTCGACCGACCGTTCTCGCAACTTCCGGTTTGTCGCCCCCTGGACGATCCCGAACAGGGCCTGGTCGCTCCTCGTCTGGGAGTCGCGACATCGTACCGCCCAGCGGGTCGTTCGCTCAACCGCCTGAAACAGGCGCACTTCGGGAGCATCGTGCGGAGGACACTCATCAAGGCACATGATGCAGTCGGCCCCAAGTTGCTCCTGAATACGAATTGCGCGTTCAGGAGAGAGCTCCAGCAGACTGCCGTCGATATGAGAGCGGAACACGACCTGTTCATCGTCGAGCCGCGAAAGCCGCGCGAGGCTGAAGACCTGGAACCCTCCGCTGTCGGTCAGAATCGGACCGTTCCAGGCCATAAATCGGTGCAGCCCCCCGAGATCGGCGACGACCTCAGCCCCCGGCCGCAGCGCCAGATGGTAGGTATTGGCCAGCACCATCTGAACCCGAGCCTCGCGCAACTGATCGGGGGTGAGACCTTTGACGCTGCCAATGGTCCCAACCGGCATGAAGGCGGGCGTTTCAACCGTCCCATGCGGCGTGCTCCAGCGCCCCACGCGAGCCAGAGTCGCCGAATCGCAATGCTCGAGCGTGAACTGAAATGCGGATGGTTTTGGCGGGAGCATAGGGAATCGGGACGATTCTACCGAAACCCGTCCAGCCGGCAACTCAGGTCGTCCAGGAGCGCTTCGAGGCCGCTTCGGGATCGGGCATCGAGACGTCGGGCTGAGCCGCCTGGAGATTCCCGATCAAGAGCAACCAGGTCTCGCGATGAATCTCGAGCACCCCGACCGCCTGGGCGGCAAGTTGCGCGTCGCGCGAGAGTTCAGCCCGGGTCAGAAGCTGTTGCACGAACGCGAACAGCCCGCGCAACCGGTTGGCAAGCTCAGGATTCGGATCACTGGTGATTCCGCCCAGAATCTCACTGACACAGGCGCGACTGCGGCTGAAAAACTTGAACGCTGCCTCGAAACTTTCCTGCTCGATCGCTTCTTGTGCCTGCCGCGCAAATCGGATTGCCGCATCGATGATCATCAGGTGCAACCGCTCGGGAGATGCGGTCATCACTTGTGATTCGAGATACGCTTTCGCAACGGCGGGCATGGAGGTCGGTTCCTGTACGGCAAGAGTATCCTGAAGGCACGCTCACTCGGATCTGATCAAGCAACCAGCGTGGCGGTGGCAATGCTCTGACTAGTTTGATTTTGAGGAGGATGAGGAAGAGTTAGAATTCGAATTGGAGGACGACAGGTTTAGGATGCTTGAGAGAGCCGTCTGTTGCGTTCGCAGACCGCTTAAGATGGTCTCCAGGTGAATGAAGTTCTGCATCAGGCTCTGTTGGCGGGTGGTCAGCATGTTCTGCAGGGTGCTGATGCGCTGTTCGATTGACGTGGAGGAGTCGGAATAGGCCTTGCCCTCGAGCGTGAGCGCGCCGGTCGTCGGGTCGGAATAGGAATTGACGGCGTTCTTCAGCTTGCTGGCGAACCCGTTCGTCGAATCCAGAAAGAAATTGCTGACCGCAGTGGGATTCTGGGCGACCTGCAACCCGAGGGCAGTTGAATCCAGAGTCAACGTGCCATCCTGGTTGACGGATACGCCCAGCCCGGCCAAAGATTGAATGGCGTTTCCGGCCGGGCCGGATACCGTGTTGGTAATCAGGCCGCCGAGGGAGCTTGTCAGCCGCAGGCCTGTACCATCCCCCTGCAAAGTTCCGGGGGTATTTGTTGCGGAATTGTAGTTGATCAGCGTCGCCAGCTGAGTTACGACGCTGTTGTAATTCGAGACGAAAGTCGAAACCAGACCTTTGATCTTGCTGTTGTCGGTGACCACCGAAACCTGGTCCGGCGTATCCCCGACGGCATTCAAATCGACGTCGAGTCCGGTGAAGACCGAATTGAACTGATTTGTACTCGACGTGCGGATGAACGTATTGGCGGCTGAACTGCTGCCCACCTTGAGGAGCGCGTCCTGGCCCTGCGCTTGCGTATCAAATCCCAAACCGAGGCCGCCGTCGTTGACGACAAATCCCCCCGCGGCACCGGTCTGATTCGACGTGAGCAGCAGGCGGTTCGGACTGAACGTCGATCCGTCGTTGATGATCGACGCCGTGACCCCGGCATGCGCTGCGTTAATCAGTGCCGCCAGACTGCCCAACGTGTCGGTGTTGCTCACCGTGATCGACGTCCCGAGACGGCTGTCGATCTGCGAGGCACCACCCGGACCGGTCACTCCTGTACCGAGGATATGCAGATTGGCTGCCGTCTGGCCGCCGAGTTCGGCGACCTCGAGTTGCCCCGTGCCGCCCGCCTGGTCGACCAGCAGGAAACCGTCTCCCGTCGAATTGAGTTTCAACGTCACGGCGCTGCCGGTGCCCGTTTCAATGGCGCTCTTCAGGTCTCCGAGGTCATTGACCGATGCCGAAACGTTCACGACGCTCTGGTGACCTGTCGAATCGGTGATCAGGAATTGACCAGTCGGGGCGGTCCCACCTGAACCGTACGTCGACAGAGAAGTCGCCAGATTGACATATCGCAGATTGAGCGAGCCGGAGTTGACGGTGTTTTGCGCCGCATTGACGGCAATTCCAAGCTGCGAGGCGATCGTGCTGCCACCCACGTCGGCGATCACGAGATTGCCGGCGGTCGATCCTGACGTATCTTGAACGGTGATTCCGGTACCTGCCTGATCCAGTGTGGCCGAAAGCTGTAATTTTGCCCCGCCGCCGGTCGTTGCCTTGTTGATTGCATCGAGCACGTCGTTGAGCGACTGCGCGCCGCTCAAGTTCAGGGTTGCCGTTTTTCCAGTCCGATCGGTGACCGAAATCTGCCCCAGCTGGGTGATTCCCTGTCCCGCCCGCAAATTTCGTAAAAGAACGGAGTCGATCCCGGCAATGAGCTGTTTGCCCGTGAGCGTGCCGCCCGAAGCCGTAGCGTCGAGTCCCAGTTCGCTGACGACGGAACTGCCGTTGATGTTGCTGACCGATAAGGGCTGGCTGCCGCCGCCCCCCGTATTGTCAGTAAGCACCAGCCGACCGTTGGCAATCGAGGCAGTCAATTTGCCGCTGTTTCCGGTCGCAGTGTTGATGTCTTTGACGACGTCGTTGAGAGTTGCCGCATCATCGAGATTGACGTCAATGGTGGTGGCAGCCAGGTCTGTCAACTGAATTCGCAAATCGGCTTGACTCCCGGCTGCCTGGCGAATCTGGTTGCCGTCATTGAGGCTCGCCAGCGTGAACGAGCCGGTCGCCTGATAGACCGAATTGCCGGTGAGGGCGGCGGCGGCAACCGAGTTCCGGATGCCAAGGTCCTGGGCCGTGTGACCGCCCGACGTATCGGCGACACTGAGGTTGGAGAGCGATTGACCCGATGTGTCAGCCAGAACGAGGTGGTCCCCCTGAACCGACGCATTCACTGAGATCCCGGCGGCATTGTTGATCGCCGTGACGACGTCATCGACCGAGTAAGCATTCGACAAATCGACATTGGCCGACGCGCCGCTGCGGTCCGTAATGCGAATGACCCCCGGATGAACCCCCGTACCGCCGTTGAGAACGTTCAGCGGGGTCGGAGTCTCCAGCCGGCCGCCTGGCGAGATCGTGATCGTTCCCGCTCCCACGAGTTGCTGCGTCGTATTGGCAAATCCCTGGGAGATCGTCTGTTGTGCCGAGGCAAGCCGCACTGCTTGAAACTGATAACTCCCGGTGGTTGCGCCGGACGTGGTCGTGACTGTCAACTGACTCGGGTCGGCGTTCTGAACCGAGAGCGAGTTGAAATTGCCGGAAGTGCCCAGGTCGGTCGCCGACGTTGTCAGCGACAACAGTTTTCCGGTGAGGGCCGTGACGGCAGCCGACTTCGTCTTGGCGCTCTGGTCCTGAGCCTGGAGCGCCGAAATCTGGCTCTGCTCGGGCGCAGTCAGGGCCGTCACGAGCTGCGTATAATTCAGCCCGCTGACGAGACCGACCCCGGTTGACAGCAGAGACATCGCGTTAGCTTCCGAATGCCGATCGAGCGAAGACGTATGCCTTATTTATCGGCAGCGCAAGCTGAAGAGGATCAAGGGCTTCCCACGCCGCACGGGTCACTTGCAGGAATCCGGTAGCTTGGGCAACCTGGAAAGCAAAAACGGCGTCGCCGGGAAGGATTTCTTCCCGACGACGCCGCGTTAAACTTTTGCGAAATTGGCTGCGATCAGCCAATTAGCCCAACAGCTTCAGGACCTGCTGCGGAGCCTGGTTGGCAATCTGCAAGACCGAGATGCCGGCCTGCGACAAGATCTGCGACTGCGTCAACTGAGCGGTCGTCTTGGCGAAGTCGGTATCCGCAATCTGGCTCTTGGCGTCGGTGATGTTCTGCAGAGCAACCCCGAGCGAGTCGACATTCGTCTGAATCACGTCAGACTGAATCGCACCCAGACGTGCCCGGAGGGTATCAACCTGGCTGAGGGCCTGGTTGATGATATCGACCAGGTTTCCGCCCGTGACGCCGTTCTGGCCGACGTCGACCAGACTCTTGCCGGCGCCCGAACCGAGCTGGTACAGCTTACCAGCCGTACCACCCAGGTGGGCCGTGTTGACCGAATCGATCCCGACGCCGATTTGACCGGCAGTCGACACGTTTTCACCAATCTGGAGCAGCGAGCCGCCCCCGGTAATCGTGACCTTGGTATCGACGTTCGCCAGGTTGGAAGCAGCGGCAAAACTGACCGACGCATCGAGCAATGTCGTCGCGATCGACGCCGTTAGCCCATGGCCGGTTGCCGTCTGGCCGTTGATACGGGCGACAATGTCGGTACCCGCACTGCGGTACGTCGCGACACTATTCGTGTCGTAGGTCTGGAACGCCCCCTTGAGGACGCTCACCCCCACGAACTGGTCTGAACCATAGTCGGTGCTGGTCAGGGTGATGGTGGCGTTGCTGCCACCGCTGAGGGTTTGGGCACCGCTGCTGGATCCCACAAGACCAGCTCCGTCACCGGCAGCCGTCGCGGTCACCAGCGTGCTGGCTTGCGAGTTGGCTGCGATGGCCGCGGCAATTGCCGAAGCCGTTTCGGTGGAAGCCACGTTGCCGTTGGCGTCAGTCGCCAGGTTCACGGTAACCGCATTGCCGGTGATCGAGATCGACCGGGCCGTGTTGTTACCTGAGGTCACGAAATTCACAGACACTGCCGGATCGCTCGCACCCGCATCCTGACGGGCGTCGGCGAACGACAGCGTGCTGTTGTCGGTCAGAGCAAAAGACGCGTGGGCGGCGACGAGTCCCAGGCCGGTCCCTTCCACACCCGCTCCCGCGCTGGCGGTAACGAGGGCATGAGCCGTGGAGTCAGCGTTGATCGCCGCGGCGATCGCACTGGCCGTTTCGGTGCTGGCCACGTTGCCGTTGGCGTCGGTCGCCACGTTCACGGTGATCGCATTGCTCGAGACCGAGATCGACTGTGCCGTGTTGTTACCAGACACGACGAACGTCACCGTCGCGTTCTTGTTGCCCTGGAAATGGACGTCGTTGTCGGAACCAGCAGTGGTCAACGTTCCATCGCCATTGGCGCCGGTCAGCGTGTAGGTCGAAGCGACCGCAGCGGTCGTGATCGAGGCGCTCACGCCCGTGGCATCGGTATTGGCGTTAATGGCATCCTTGATGTTGGTGTAGCTCGAGCCAGCACCGAAGAACAGGACCTGGCTCCCCTTGGCTCCCGAGACCTGCAAGGTCGTCGCGGCCGTCAGGTTGCCACCGCTGTACGTCAATTGTCCCTGCTTCGCAGCAGTAACCACCGAAGCGTCAACGGTAATCGACGAGGCCGAACCGAACAGGGCCTGGTTGATCGAGAAGTTCGTCAATTTGGCGGCGTCGCCAGCGGTCTGCACCGTCGTGAACGACTTGCTGCCGTCGAGCAGGTTCTCACCGGCAAACTGCGTGTTCGAAGAAATCCGGTTGATGGCGCTGAGTGCCGCGTCGATCTGCGACTGGTCAGCCTGAATCTGGGCCGACGACTGGGCACCCGAGTTCACGCCCTGCTGGACGAGTCCGCGAATCTGGTTGAGCAATGTGTCAACCGACGCCAGAGCCGAGTCAGCCGTCCCGATGACGTTGCTGGCCAGGTTGCTGTTCGTGATCGACTGATTGATCGCACTGATCTGCAGTCCCAGCGAGTTGCTGGCAATCAGGCCGGCCGGATTGTCGGCGGCCGAGTTGAGCTGCGTACCGGTCGACAGCCGTTCCAAGGCCTGCGACTGCAGGGCGTTGGCCTTTTGCAGGTTCAACAACCCGCGCAAGGAGTCGAGATTTGTTGAAATTCTAGTACTCATGCCATGCAACCTTTCCTAAGAGGGATTGACCAACCCGGACGGTCTGCCGGGGGTGGAGCGATTCGGTTTGTTGGTTGTTCGACTCTTACGTAACCCTTAACTAAGAATCACTTGCTCACCCCCGTCGGGGAACCGGCAGATCCGAACCACGGTGGCCCTTCCTCATTGCGAATCAATTGGCGAGGCCCGCCGTAACTTTCTGTCTCTGCGCAGATCTCTGTGGGATGTAAACGACTGTGGGGGGGGTGTACTACGTCGGCCTCCGTGATCACCGCCGGGAAGATGGTCGCAATGACCTCTTCCCGCGACTTTCCATGGTCGCTTCTCGGAATATCGACATTGATTGAGCGCGGCTTTAGAAAAAATAGGGGCTTCACGGGAACTGAACTGAATGGCGCGATTGCGATGCGCCGGGGCACAGGTAAAATCCTCGCCCGCCCGGATTCTGCTCCGATAAACGGAGCAGGCCAAAGGATCGGATGAACCGCGCCGATGCAACCTTGGGACTCGTTGGGGGCAGTACGTTCAGGAGGTGGGGCGGGAATTCCGACGGTTCGGAAACTTGCTTACCGCTGGCGGGGTCTCTTCCGGGTCCAATCCAGCGGCCCGCATGTTTTCCCGCTGAATCGCTTCGTAAACTTCCTGGCGGTGCACCGGAATCTCAGTCGGCGCCTGAATGCCCAATCGAACCTTGTCGCCGCGGATATCCACCACCGTGATCACGATGTTGTCACCGATGATGATGCTTTCGTCGCGTTGCCTCGACAGAACAAGCATCTTGCCTACTCCTTAACTTCATGCAAAGGAATTATCCAGAAATGGCCGTCAGTGACCACGCGCTGGCACGATCCGTGGATGTTCGATGTAATGCGTTTTCGCGTCGTAGACCGGGATGGCGCAAGTACTCATCCAGGTGAATTGATTAGGAAGATCGTCATGCACATCGCCATGCGCCAGTCGCAATGGCTAAAATCAGCAGACGGAACACGAGCCGGCGCGCAAGCAAACCGGTTCTGCCGAAATTGCCGATTTCCCACACAAATCGACTATGCCGGGTGCACCGAAGTTGTTGGCGTTCAGGTGCGAATCCCCTAAGATAGGGCCGACAAACAAACCCGTTTGACCGGCGGCTCTGCCGCCGGTGTTTCCAGCGACAACGACGCAACATCATCAGCCGCAGGAGCTTGCCACGTGCCAGCCACTCTCAGCAACTTCGCCAGAAACCTGAATGTTGAAACGGCCTTCACTGTGCTGGCTGTCGCCCGAACGCTGAAAAGCCAGGGCAAAGACGTTGTCGAACTCGAAATCGGCGACAGCCCGTTTGAAAGTACGGCGTCCGCGAAAGCTGCCGGCGAGCAGGCGATCCGCGAGAATCAGTCGCATTACTGCCCGTCGCCAGGCCTCCCGGCATTTCGCGAAGAAGCCGCCAAGTTTGTGCGGGAAGAGTTCGGAATCCCGGCCAAAGCTGAAAACGTCGTGGTCGGGCCCGGCGCCAAGATTTTCGAGCAGTTCTTCTGCGAGGCATTCTTGAATCCCGGTGACGGCGTACTCGTATTCAGCCCGCATTTCCCGACGTTTCTCCCCAACATCGAACGACGCCAGGCCCGGGCCGTGCTGGCGCCGCTCCGGCAGGAACACGAATTCCGCCCCGACGTTGGCGCCATCGAATCGTTCCTCAAGACCGACCCGTCGCCGAAGGCCATTTTCTTAAACTCTCCCCACAATCCGACCGGTGGTGTTGCGACCCCCGAAGATCTGAAAGCGATTGCCGATCTCGTGCGTGGCAAGAACATCGCCGTCTTCAGCGATGAGCCGTATTGTCACATGGTCTGGAAGGGGCGCCACCGATCGCTGCTCGAACAACCGGGGATGCTCGACCAGTGTGTGGCCGCCTATACCTTCAGTAAGTCGTACAGCATGAGCGGCTGGCGGCTCGGTTTCGCCGTCTCGTCGGCTGAGATCACTGACGCCATCGCCAAAATGATCAACACCTGCCTGTCGTGCGTCCCTCCGATCGTACAGTTGGCCGGAGCCGCCGCGTTGCGCCAGGATCGGGTGGAACGAGATCGTGTGATGCAGCTTTTCCGCGAGAAAGTGGTCCTGCTCACCACCGGCCTGAACAGGATCGACGGCTTCCGCACGCTCGAGCCAACTGCCACATTCTATGTGTTTCCGAACGTGGCTCCCGTCTGCAACCGACTGGGGATCACCAGCCACGGCCTGGCGCTCTACCTGCTGGAAGGGGCCGACGACAGGTTCGGCGTCGCCTGTCTGGGTGGCGAATGCTTCGGCGAAGCGGGTGCCGGATTCCTGCGATTCAGTTGTGCCGAGCCAAATGAACGCTTGCAACAGGCGCTCGATTTTCTCCCGGTCGCCCTGTCGCGAACCGATCGCGTGGCGGCGTACCTGGAGCGTCATCCGAAATTCCGGCTCTCGCGTCCGTATCCGGTCGCCCGTTAGTTCGGCCGCAGAAGCCCGGTGGAACCCCAGGCCGGAATGACACGAACCGCGATCACAATCGGTCTTGTCGCGTACTGGGTGGCGCTGTTCACGGCGACCCATATTCCGCGGATTCCAGCGGCGCTGCAGATGCCCGGTTCCGATAAATGGCAGCACTTCGCGGCGTACGGCGGCCTGGCTTTTCTGCTCTCCATCAGGCAATTCTGTGGCAAACCGCTGTCGTGGAAAACCGCCGCTCAGATCCTCGGGATTCTGGCCGTCTACGGCGCTCTCGACGAGCTGTCGCAGATTCCCGTGGGCCGCGATGCCGAGTTGTACGACTGGCTCGCTGATATTATCGGCGCGAGCGGCGGTATCGCCGTTTTCGCGGCAGGTCGCGCCCTGTTCAGGCGCCGCCCGGTTCAATAGGCCGAGCTGACTGGGCAGCTGGCGAGGCCGCGGCGCGGGTTGCAGCCTGTGTTGGAGAGGCTGGCTGGCGCGCCTGCCGGCGGCGATCCAGCATGTATTGCTGGTAGGTGCTGCTGAAGCCAGCCGGCGGAGGTACCTTCGTGTACAGTCTCGGCAAAGGAGTGGCGATCGAACAGAAACCGATCGCTCCGGTGCACTCGTTCTGATCGTTCATTTGCGGGATGGTGCCGGACGCAATGCAGCCGGCGCCAGTCAGACAACCCACAACCGAGATTCCGGCGATCCAGATTCTGCGCATGCCCGCCCCCATCGTCCCCCTCCGACAGATCGGTTGACCTTACCGACAGTATCGGCAAGTCCGATGAGGTCGAAGAGTCAGGCGCGATCGAGGACCGGACAGCCGATCTGGGGAATCTGGGCAACCGCGTGGTGCGGCCGGCGTTTCAGACCGAGATGACCTCGATCTCGTTGTGGATCCGATTGAGGCCTGAAATCGACTTCAATGATTCCTGCGCGAGCTGTTTCTGGTAATAGCTGCGAACTGTTCCCCGTAGAACGACCCCATCTTCGTGGACTTCAAAACGCAGATTTCTTCCCGCCAGGCACAGGCTGCGGGCCAGGGTCAACTGGACGATCTCGAGCAGATCGTACTTTCTCTGAGGTGCTTTGAGTTCGGTTGCGCCAATCATTTATGCACATCGATTTCCATGGTGTTATAGAACGATTTGCCGGCCGGTCGAGGCTTCGCCCCACTCAACAAGGCCGGAGTCTCATCGGGGAAACTCTCCTTTCAAAAAATCGGCAGTCTGGGAAAGCTGTTCCACCTTTAGTTTTCTTTTCCGGAAATAATTTCCGTGGCCCGACAGAATCGCTGCATAACCGATCCGTCAGGTGCGACGCATCCTCAACCGGTCCATCCAGGTGCAGGCGATTCCCTCGCGGTCCGCGCGGTCGCACCAGTCGAATTGAACGCGCTGATCGCGAGCGATCGACCACAAATGACGACGGTGCGCTACCCGACGGCGCGCGCAGAGCGCTCGGAAAGAATCGCTGTTGAAGGGCGCCATGCGGCACGGGGCGACGCCGGGGCGCTATTTCCCACCGACGAACCGGGCTTGAATCGGCGAACCTGCGATATCGCCAAGTTCGAGGCGCAGGTCGTCATTCCGCGTTCGGCGATCGATGCGAACGAGGACGACGTGCAACCCGGTGGTCAATTCGACTTCCAGCTCGCGGGCTGGGTCGAGAGCCCGGCCGTCGAGCCATAATGAGAGCCCGGCCGCCGAATTGAGAATCAATCGGGTTGTGCCCGGCGTGGTTACTTCAATCTGGCAGCGCACGACGCTCGCCTGCGCCTGACCGATCGGGAGGGGCACTATCGGCAACTCATCGAATGGCAGATCTCCCGAAACACGACTGTAGATTCCCTTCCACAACAGGTTCGGAGCCCCGACGAATGCCACCGGATTCGTGCGCAACTGGTTCGTCAAATCGGAATTCGCCGGGTCGAGCGACTGCCAGCGCCGCGCGACCCGCGCCTGGCTGGGGGCATAAGGGCCGACCCTTCCGAGTTCGGACAGAAAGCGAACGAGATCGACCAGCTCGGATTGCGTCAGGGCATCAATCAGCCCGGCTGGCATGATCGACCCCCCATTCACCTGCTCGGCAATTTCCGCCAGGGGAATGCGCAATTCCTGGTCTTCGGCGTCGCGCAGGATCAAGTCGGTGTCGCTCTGTCGCACTTTGACCCCGGTCACGATCTTGCCAGCTTTGTCTTCGATGACAAGCGAGTGATAGTTTTCCTTAATTGCTTTATTCGGCTCGAGCAGCGAGTCGATCAGATAATCGACCTGGGCGCTCGCACCAATGCTCGCCAGATCGGGCCCTGCCAGTCCACCCGCACCCGATACGGCGTGGCACTTCAGACACACCTGATCGCCACGGCGAAAGATCTGCTCACCACGAACGGCGTCACCGCGCTCTTTGACGGCGGCAACCAGCTCGTCCATCTGTTGTGGCGAAAGTGCTTTCGGAGTTCCGGACAATCCTCCAGCCCTGGTCAGGGCAGCGGCCACTTCCGGCAGATTACGGCCCGACGTCCGTGAACTGCGGATCCCGACCTTCGCAACATCTTCAGCAAGCCGCAGATCCCCCAGAGCCTTGACGAAGGCTGCCGGTCCCTGCTTGCGCTGCCAGACCGAAGTGAACAGCAGGGCGGCCTCGTCTTGCGTCGCATTTCCGCTGAGCAATTCAACAACCATCCGAACGCCGGCTTCAAGATCGACGTCACAGAGGGCGATTGCGGCTGCGACACGCAAGGGCCGTGGATGTTCAGCCATTCCCAGTTGCATCAGCGTCTTCTTCGTCGATTCACCTCCCATGCGCACCAGGCCTTCGATCGCGCCGGTTACCGCCGGTGATATTGTTTTCGCTTCGAGCGCCAGGGAAGTGAGTCGGGGACGCAGCGTTTCGACATTCCACGCTCCGGCCGCGCGGCAGACGGCGCCATCGAGATCGGGGCTGATTCCGAGCAGAATACCCACGGCCGCAAGGTCTCCCGCAGGCGCCGTCTGGCGTTTGACAGCCGCTTCGGTCAGTGCCGATAACAACTTCGACGTGAGCGGCGCCTGATCTTTGCGGTCGGCGGCGGCCAGTGCCAGGTCGAAAACAAGTCGCAATTCGGGTGGCCCGCCGAGTGTGGCAATCAGCGTCAACGCACTCTCTTCGCTACCGGCAGGAATACTCCTGGCCTGCAACAGCTTGACCAGCGGCGGAACCACGGCCTGTGTTCCGATGGCCTGCAATGCGAACGTCAGTCTGACAATCGACCCCAGGTCGGTCTCCCCCCGTTCGACGGCCGGCATCCAGTAGGGCGTCAGTTCCCGCGCCGTTTCCCAGAGGGCAAAGTCGAGATTGGCATCGACCGGCCGGTCCAGCGCCTGCATTGCCAGCTCGGCCGATCGCAAACTGCGGAGGGCCGCCAATGCCCGCACGGCTTCCAGCCGCACGCGTGGGTGATCGTCGTTGACGGCCACCGCAAGAGATCCCAGCGGATTCGGCACGCGGTCCCGCCAGGTCCCAAGAACCCGCACCGCCGCCGCTCGCACACGATAATCGGTCGAAATCAGCAGCTGATCCAGCAAACGCGGATTGGGTACGTCCAGGCTTTGGTACGTCCACAGACCTTCCAGGCGGTGGTGGTCGGCTGCAGGATCATTTCCCTTGATCCTTACGGCCACCCAACTTTCCAGCGCCGGCACAACCTCATCGGCCCCCAATTCCTTCAGTACGCGTCTGGCGTGGTGCCGCGCAAAGGGCTCAGGTGATTTCAGCACTTCGAGAACTTCCGCGGCCGGAGCCCCCACCAGTTTCGGCCGCTGCACCAGCGGGCGTCCCCTGGCCGTCACGCGCCAGATCCGCCCATGTGTGTGATCGCGGCGTGGATCGCGAAAATCCACTTCCCCGTGCTGAATGATCGGGTTATACCAGTCGGCAATGTAGATCGCGCCGTCCGGCCCCATCTTGATATCAATCGGGCGAAATGCCACGTGATCCGTCTTGATGAGTTCGGGCTGTTCGCGCGATGCATATCCGGATCCATCCTCGGTGACGACGAATCGACAAACGCGATGTCCGCGAAAGTCGTTCGTCAGCATGTTCCCCCGCCACGATTCCGGCACATGCGACCCACCGACGATTTCCAGGCCGCAATGTTTGGGACTGCCGGGGTTCAGCCCCGCGACAATCCGGACCGCGCCGGGCGCCGTCGCAAACACGGAACCGGGGAAGACGTAATTGATCCCCTCGCCATAGGCGCCGTCGGTCGCGAAGGATTGTCCCCAATCGTCGAATTGATGCCCCCAGGGGTTCACGAAACCGCGGCACAGGATGTCGAGCCGCATCGTCTCGGGGCGATACTGCCAGATACCTCCACCGGCGAGGCGCCGCACGCCCCAGGGGGTTTCGATATGGCTGTGAATGTAGACCGATTGATTGAAGTACAGCATTCCGTCCGTGCCCCAGCGGAACGTGTGCAAGATGTGATGCGTGTCCTCCGTTCCGAAACCCGACAGCAGGACCCGGCGAGTATCCGCTTTGCCGTCGCCATCGGTGTCTTTGAGGTGCACGAGTTCGGTGCTGTTGGCGACATAGGCGCCGCCGTCCCCCGGCTCGACCCCGGTGGGGATCAGCAGGCCGTCAGCGAAGACCGAGGTTTTGTCGGCGCGGCCGTCGCCGTCAGTGTCTTCAACCACGAGGATTTTGTCGTTGGCGGCCTGGCCTGGTTGAATCTGGGGATAAATTTCGCTGCTGGCGATCCACAGCCTCCCCCGGGCGTCAAAATTCATCTGGATCGGCTTGGCAATCAACGGGTCGCCAGCAAACAGATTGACCTCGAAACCTTCCGCAACCTGAAACGACTTGCGCTCGATTTCAGGATCGGGGTCCGGAATACTCTTGAGCGCGCGCTGGGCCCGGGCCTGGGAACAGAATGTCAGAACGGCCACCAGTACGCAGGGCCCAATTCGCCGATTGATCACGAAATCGATCCTCACTAAGTGCCTTCGGCAACAGGGTGCAAGCAGCACCTCGGAAATCGCACCAATTCCTTATACTGAAACTTTCGGATTGGTTGCAGCGTCGCGGCTTCATTTGATGTCCTTTGGGATGGGCATCCGGACCGACTGGCCGACCTGAGCTGACTTCGGGAATCGGGCGACTCTGACGCAATGGCTTGAAAATCTGTCAGGTAAACCGAAAATGCGGACGGAGCAAGTTCTGGAGCACCAGAACCTGCCGTTTGCTTTGAATCTGCCGTTTCCTTAAAGAGCGCCCGAACAATGTCCACAGCCGATCCAACGACGCCAGCGCCGGGCGCACCATCCCCTCAGGATCTGAAATTGGCACTCAAGGCATTCAAAAAACGCCTGAAGCTGACGCGTCTCGACGCCGAGTCGAAAATCGGCGTCGGACCGATGAGCAGCGGCGCCAATTGGGGAATCGTGGCGATCATGCCACCCAATCAGTATCCGCGCACGATCTGGGAAGAACTGGTCCGCCAGGGAAAGCTCAAGAATGCCGGGCAGGGGATGTATTCACTGGTTGAACAATGATTGACATTCACGTGCGCGAGCAGTTCTGGCCCGAGTGATCGTTGGCGAAACGGAATTCAGAAATCGAAACCTTCGCGCCAGACGATTTGCCCGTCCGGCGGGTCAAAAAGGTCGTACAGCGCATCTGGCACCCGCACGCGACGCTGGTAACTCTGTTTCGGGGTTGCCGAAGAAAGCATTGTCGGATTAAATCAACTGCCGGAGATTTACCTGCGAAATGCATTTCGGAGAGTCGATGCTCATGCGATCACTGGCCGGCTTGGCATTCGTTCTGGTTCTCGCAGCAACGGCAGCCTCACTCGGACAATCGACGTCGGCAATCGATCAGGACCTGAAACGGCCGATTGACGCCTACGCTATTGCGATTGCAAAAGCGAAAAGCGAATTGCTGTCAAAGTTCGACAAGGCGATTGATGACGTTCGCAAGAGCAAGGCCATTTCGAACGACAACAAACCGCAGGCCATCGAAGACCTCAAACGCGAGCGCGACAAATTCGACGATGACGGGATCTTGCCGACTGCGCCGGCGCTGAAAACTGCCGTTGCCCTGTACGAAAAAGCGGCCGATGCGGCAGCCACCAAGCTCGATACGGTCTTCAACAAGGCGATCGGGACCTACACCAAGCAGGGCAAAGACACGAAAGCTGCCGCCGTGCTCAAACTGCGCAACGAAATCGTCGTCGGGGCGGGATACGAGTTCGTCGGCACGTGGGCGCGGGCGACCGGGAAAAACGAGCTCGGCATGACCGAGCTCTGGATCATCCGCAAGACTGGCGGACGTTGGTCGGTCGAGCAGCCGTGTCTGAATGACGCAGGAGAAAAGGCCGGGTTCGCCGTCGGCAGGCTCTGCGAATACTCGGACGGTGTTTTGCGATACACTCAGCATTGGGAGAAGAATCCGGCGCCCGACAAATGGGCGGACGAGTCGAATGTCCGGCTCCGCCTCGATAAGTCCGATTCCGATCGGATAAAACTCGAGTGGACGGTCAGACAGTTCTCCGGGGATCTCATTCTCGTCCGGTCGAAATGATTCAGCCCCGTGCGGCGGCACTTCGGGCCCGTTGCCGGCGACGGAGCCGGCAATGCCGATGATCACGCGCCCGGGCTGCTATGCCCGATCAATCTCGAGTTCAGCTCCATCCACAAAGACACGCCGCACTGCCAGGTCACGATCGAGTATCAGGACATCGGCCCGTTTGCCCCGCTCCAGGCTGCCCAGATCGTTCTCACGCCCTGCAATGCGAGCCGGCGTGAGCGAGGCCATGCGCACGACTTCCCAGAGGGGGCGATCCGTCAACTGCTGGAATGTGCGGACCATGTGATCCATCCCCTGGACGCTGGAAGCCAGGGCCGTCCCATCGGGCAGCATCCCGACACCGTCTCGCTTGATAAACGGCTCGCCGCCATCTCGTGGCCCGATCAGGTACTCACGATCGACTGGCATATCGAGCGCACGACTGCAGTCGGTGACGAGCGCCAGTCGGTCTGGACCTTTGATCTTGAGCGCCAATTGCAAGAGCCCCGCATCCAGGTGCTTGCCGTCGGCGATGACTTCGGTCGTGAGTTCGTCGAAGTACAGGGTTGCTTCGAGAACTCCCCCCTGCATGGGATACATCTGAAACTGCCGCAGCTTGCCTTTGTCAGACATGGCGCAGAACAGATGATCGACGTGGCGGATGCCCCACGCCACCGCCTCGCGCATCTGGGCAAAGGTCGCCCAAGAGTGGCCGGCGTTGGTCCGCACACCTTTTTGCCGGCACGCCAGGGCGAATTCCTTCGCCCCCGGCAACTCGGGTGCAACCGTCGCCGTGACGAGGTCTGCGGCGTATTCCAGGTATTGTGAGAATTCGCGTTCGACGGGGGGCCGAATCGATGCGCCCGGGTGAGCTCCTTTGGCCTCCTTGCGAAAGTACGGTCCATAAAAGTGAGCCCCCATGACACGTGCACCGTTCGGCTCGGGTGACTCACGAAATTGCCGGGTAAGGTTCAATGTCGCAAGAATCTGTTCGTGCGTCGCCACGGTTGTCGTCGCCGCCAGGCGCGTCGTGCCGTGCCGTGCATGTGCCCTCAGGGCGAGTTGAAACGACTCGGCGGTTCCATCCATGAAGTCCCCACCTGCGCCGCCATGCACATGCAGGTCGACAAATCCGGGAGCAACGTACCCATCTCCTGCATCGACGACGACCGCGCCGGGGGGCAGCGTGGCGTCAGGTTCCACAAATTCGTCGATTCGCCCGGCACGGACGACCATCGCGCCGCGCGCAACGCGATCAGGGAAGATGATCTGACCGCGAAAGACCAGATGATTTGTCATGCCGCGTTCACCAACATTGCAATTTGAGATGAGGAGAGGAATCGGCCAGACGACAGCCATGTGAGTCGCGGATGCCGGATCTCACTTCCGCAGGATAGCTGCACGGCCTGCCAGCGTAAATTGTGAAGCGCAAAACGTATCGGCCTCGTCAATCGGAGTCGCTACGTTCCTTACTCCGTTCCCACACAGGCCTCAAACAGCTAGATTGACCGGACCGCGCTTGGTTTTATGGTCAGCAATCTCAGATCTGCGACAGAGAACAGGGTGACACAATGTACCCGACGATCATTCGACTCACGTTCGTTCCTGCAGTGTTCTGTGCGGCATTTCTGGTTGTCGCGGGGGTTGTTTGTGGCCAGCCAGCCAAAGCGCCCGTTGCCGACGCCGCGGGTAGCGACTGGCCGCAGTTCCTCGGTCCCGATCGCAATGGAATTTCGCCGGAGACCGGCCTGCTGGTCGAGTGGGGAACAGACGGCCCACCCGAGTTGTGGCGGGCCCCCGGCGGAGTCGGCATGTCGGGACTGGCGATCGCCGGCGGGAAAGTGGTCACGCTGGTCCAAAAATCGGGGCGGCAGTGGGCCTTATGCCTCAACGCTCAAACCGGAAAGGCAATCTGGGAAGCAGACATCGCCCCGGCGTATCGCAACGCCATGGGAGACGGCCCGCGCGGAACTCCCTCCATCGCCGGGGAGGCCGTCTATGTCTTTACCGGTGAAGGAATCCTGGCGGCAATCAAACTCGCCGACGGCCAGATCCTCTGGAAAAAGGATGTCCTTTCGGAACTCGGCGGAAAGCCGGCTGACTATGGAATGGCTGGTTCCCCGCTGGTGCTGGGAGACCGCATCGTCGTTGTCGTCGGCGCCCCACAAACGACCGTCGCCGCATTGAGCACGACGAAGGGAGACGTGCTGTGGACGTCCGGAACCGACCAGCCTGCCGGTTACTCTTCCCCCGTCGTTCTTAAAATCGCCGATCGTGAACAGCTCGTCGTCTTTCATGGTTCCGGGGCCATCGGGTTGGATCCGAAAGCCGGGACGGAATTGTGGAACTACCCGTACATCACCGACTTCAACTGCAACATCGCCACTCCCCTGGCTGTTAGCGGCGGCGTCCTGCTCTCTGCGGGGGAGAACCACGGCTCGGTCCTCCTGTCACTCAAGCCCCGTTCCGAAAAATTTGACGTCGCCGAGATCTGGAAATCACAAGGGGCATCGAGCGTTTTGCGCAACGAATGGCAGACTTCGGTTCAGGTCGGCGGGCAACTCTACGGTTTCGACAACGTCGGCAGCGCCGGACCGGTCACGCATCTCACCTGCATTACAGCAGCGACAGGTGGAAGACTATGGCAGCAGCAGCGATTCGGGAAGGGAAACCTGATCGCCGCCGACGGGAAGCTGTTCATCAGCACGATGCAGGGTGAGCTGGTCGTCGCCAGGGTGAATCCGGAGAAATACGAAGAGTTGGGGCGGAAGACGGTCGTTGGCAAAACCCGCCAGGCCCCGGCACTGTCCCGGGGACTGCTCTATCTCCGCGACGACCGCGAGATCATTTGCCTGGACGTCCGGACTCGCTGACACCCTGTTCATAAATGTCGGCCCACGACGAGCACGGCTGACAGAGACGCCGATCGAAAACTTGCCCTCCGACTTCCTAGAATCCCCCGCACCCTACCGCTATGATTTTCGACAACTTGAGATTCCCGCGGGAATGTTGCGACGAATTCTCCCGTCAGAAGTACTTGCCGACTGAAATCTATCGTCAATCCTCGAATCGCTGATCAACGATGAAAATCCACGAGTATCAGGCAAAGCAACTGTTGGCCGCCGCAGGCGTGCCGGTTCCCAGGGGGATCGTTGCCCGCACACCCGACGAAGCCGCAGCCGCATATACGCAACTGGGAAAGCCGGTGGCGGTCGTCAAGTCGCAGATTCACGCCGGCGGCCGTGGAAAGGGGACCTTCAACGAGCATCCGCAACAGCGCGGGGTTGTGCTGGTCAAATCGGCCGCGGAAGCGCGCGACAATGCCGCCCGGATGCTGAAGAGCACGCTCGTCACCAAGCAGACGGGACCGGAAGGCAAGCAGGTGAACGTCGTATTCGTCGAAGAAGGACTCGACATCGCCCGCGAACTCTACCTGGGGATTGTCGTCGACCGCGGGATGGGGGGCGTCTGTCTGATCATGTCGTCTGAAGGGGGAATGGAAATCGAGGAAGTTGCCGCTCATTCCCCCGAAAAGATCCTGCGCGAACCGATCGACGTCGACTACGGGCTGTTTGCGTATCAGGCCCGCAATCTGGCGTTCAAACTCGGCCTCGACGGCGCCGCGCTGCGTTCGGCCGAAGGATTCCTGAAGAAAATCTGCCGTTTCTTCACCGAGTCGGATTGCAGCATGACTGAGATCAATCCACTCGTCGTCACCAAGCAGGGAGAGATGCTGGCGCTCGATGCCAAAGTCAGCTTTGACGACAACGCCATGTTCCGGCACGAGAAATTCAAGGAACTGCGAGATCTTGCGGAAGAGAACGCCATGGAGGTTCGCGCCGCCGAAACGGGTCTCAGCTTCGTCAAGCTGGAGGGCAACATCGGCTGCCTCGTCAACGGGGCCGGACTGGCCATGAGTACGATGGACCTGATCAAGCTGCACGGCGGCGAACCTGCCAACTTTCTCGACGTGGGCGGTGGCGCCAATGTTGACCAGGTCACCGAGGCCTTTCGCATCCTGCTGTCAGATAAGAACGTGAAGGGAGTGCTCGTCAACATTTTTGGCGGAATCATGAAGTGCGACACGATTGTCGAGGCACTGCTGGTGGCCTATGAGAAAGTCGGCTTCAACGTCCCGCTCGTCGTGCGACTCGAAGGAACCAACGTCGAACGGGCGCGCGACATGCTGGCCGGCAGCGGCCGCGCGATCATTTCAGCCAATGGTCTCACAGACGCCGCCAAGAAAATCGTCGCCGCCATTGGAGCCTGAGCAGGTTTTGGCTCCGACCTCCTGGCAACCCTTCGACATCCTGGATTCTTCGACCCGATCCTTCACCCCATCGACAAGCACTGACCATGAGCATTCTCGTCAACCGCCATACACGCGTCATCTGCCAGGGAATCACCGGCAAGGTGGGCCTGTTTCACAGCCAGAAGTGCCGCGAGTACGGAACCAATATGGTCGGCGGCGTAACCCCGGGCAAAGGGGGGACCGAAATCGACGGCTTCCCGGTCTTCAATACCGTTGAAGAAGCGGTCCGCAAGACGGGAGCCAACGCGACGATGATCTTTGTTCCCCCACCGTTCTGCGCCGATGCCATACTCGAAGCCGAGGCCGCCGGGGTCGCGGTGATCATCGCCATCACCGAAGGGACGCCGGTCGTCGACATGGTGCGCGTGCACAAACGCATCGTCCACAGTCAGAGCCGCCTCGTGGGCCCCAACTGCCCCGGCGTCATCACTCCCGGTGAATGCAAGATCGGCATTATGCCTGGTTACATTCACAAACCCGGCAACGTGGGGCTGATGAGCCGCAGCGGAACTCTGACGTATGAGGCCGTCTGGCAACTGACCAATCTCGGGTTGGGCCAGTCAACCTGCGTCGGACTCGGCGGCGACCCGATCGTGGGAACCAGCTTCATTGACTGTTTGCGCCTGTTCCAGGCCGATCCGCAGACTGAAGCCATTCTCATGATGGGTGAAATCGGTGGAAATGCGGAAGAGCAGGCAGCGGCATTCATCAAGCAGAATGTGACCAAGCCAGTGGCGGCATTCATTGCGGGGCGGACGGCCCCGCCCGGCAAGCGCATGGGACATGCCGGAGCCATTATTTCCGGCGGCAGCGGGACCGCCACAGAGAAGGTCGCCGCACTCGAAGCCGCCGGCGTGATTGTCGCCGAGAGCCCGGCCGACATGGGTACAGCGATGCAGCGCGCAATTGCCGCCAAACGCCGCGCATAAGTCGGTCGCGGCGGAATTCGGCAATCGCGTGAACGATCGACACGCGGCCTAGAGAGCGTCGATGGCCCGCAGCGCCGCATCGACGTTTGCCAGTGTTTCCAGCGGGTTGGCAGCCAGGTCCGGCGCTGCCAGATTGCCTGAGGCACCGGCGATCTGTTTGACGCCCGATTGCGAACTGGCGTAGCAAATCGTGCGAATGTCGTCGCCGACGGCGAAATACGCGTCGACGACTTTCGGATCCCACTGAATGCCGGCCCCGTCCCGCAGAATCTGTTCGAGTCGCTGCAACGACAATCCTCGGCGGTAGGGACGATCGCTTCCCATCGCGTCGTAACTGTCGGCGACGGCAAGAATCCGCGCCATCAGCGGAATTGCCTCTCCGATGAGACCATCGGGATACCCGCGCCCGGAAAATGCTTCGTGATGGTGACGAACCCCGGGTAAGACCGCCTGCAGGTTCTTAAGCCCGGACAGGATATTGTAGCCGATGACCGGGTGCCGCTTGACCTGTTCAAACTCGGCCGGGGTCAGCGTTCCGACCTTGCGCAGAATCTGGTCGTCGACGCCGATCTTGCCGATGTCATGCAGGAGGCCGGCAAGGTAAATGTCTCGCAGGTCTTCGACGGGCAGGCCCAGATGAACTCCCAGACGGCGCGCGATCAGTGCGACACGATCGCTGTGACCGCGTGTATTCGGATCTTTGGCGTCGAGCGTGGAGACCAGCGACCGTACAAACGAAAGCAGCAAATCGTCCCGCTGGCGGAACATCTCGAGGTTGCGCTGGTGCGTCCCCAGAATCGAAGCTACCGATGACAACAGGCTGGTATGGTCAGGTTCGAAATGCTCGCCGTCCCGGCGGTTGCAACTGAAAATCCAGCCGAACCGCCGCATCCGGTCGGCAATTGGGACCAGCACCAGATTGTGCAACCCCGGAAAATCCGCTCCCAGCAGCGTTCCCGCCACCTGATTGCGGACCAGGGGCCGAGGCCAATCGTGGCCGTCAAATCGAGCGATCAGCCGGGCCATTCCGATCTCGTCGAACGGAATTGAGCCCTGGATCAGAAAGACGCGGCCGTCACGATCGTCATCCAGCCAGATCGCGTGTCCTTCGGAATGAACGACGGTATTGATCCGCGCCAGGCTCAACTCGGCAATTTCGCGCGGTGACCGCGAGACGTGCATGTACTGGGTCAATGTGTGGAGCAGACTGATTTCCGCCAGCGCATTTTCAAGCTGCCGGGCGACCGACTGATCGCAGGGGGCACCTGGAACTCGGGTGGGGACGAAACCGCGTTCATCGCGCTCAAGGCTGTTCGGCGCCGCGACGTCCGCTGAGATCACGCTGGGCGCGCGAGCTCGCTGGTCGCTTCCACCAGGAGATGTCAGTTGATCGACTGCCATGAAACCGCCCGCAAGTTCGTAAAGACGTTCTCTTTTCGAACTCTACTTCACGAGCAGGCAATCGACACCTCTGCGCGGCCCCAGAGGGGTCCCGAAGGTGAATTTGGTGGGATGGGTCCGGTCAAACCGATTCTGCCGACCCTGACGAAACGACAGCCTCTGCCGTAGCTGGCCCTATTCGGGACCAGGCCCCTTGCTGCGATACCGATTGCTGGCGCGCTTCAAGAGTCGTTTTTCGGCGGGACTGAGCGAGGTCAGACCCCGCTCGTGCACTTTCGCCAGAATCGCGTCGAGTTGCTGTTCCGTCTGCTGCGACTGCTCAATCAGTCGTCGCTGCTTTTCTGTCTTGCGCCTTTCGAGCCAGCGCTGCAACAGACCGACGCGGCGCTGAGGTCGGGCCGGTTCAGACTTTTCGAGGCTCGTATATCCTTGCGAGAAATCGTACCCCAGAAACGAATCGTCGTACGACTCGGCCGCTTGCAGCTGGTAGGACTCCTGCATCGCCAGGACGATGATCAGGAACGCCAGTACGACCAGCACGATGCTCTTTGCAAACACCAGACCAGCCAGCACCATCAGCACGGCCACCGCGTACGCCAGGCGAATGGCGATTTCGGTTCCCATGCCGGTCCCCATCCGCGCGGTCAGCCAGCTCCGCAGAATCTGACCGCCGTCGAGTGGATACGCAGGGATCAGATTGACCAGGAATCCCAGCCAGTTGACCCAGAACGTGAGTACCTGGACGTCGGATACCAGATGTGCTTGACCGACTGCTCCGGCAGCCACTTCCCTCGGCGCTCCGAATGTTTCCGGCGAAAATGGCACGACCAGCGGATTGAACGCTTGCGGCATCGAATCCGAGTTGAGCACCGCCGGCAGGAACAGACCGCACAGCAGCAGATTGACCAGCGGGCCGCCAGCGGCGACAAATCGCTGTGCTCGCGGGGAACTCGTTTCGACAAAGGCCAGGCCTCCCAGTGGCCACAGCAGAATTTCGTCGCCGGTTCCTTCAGTCGCACGTGCCACAAGAATATGGCCGATCTCGTGCAGGAGCACGCTCCCGAACAAGACAGCAAACAGACACCCTCCGAGCGGCAGGTGGAATTCATAGAGAAACCACGCCAGGAGCAACGGCATCAGCCAGCTGATCCGCAGATGAACTCCGGACCAGGTTCCGGCACCAAATGACCAGAAGAGCGGATTTTGGCGGTTGTTCATGCCATGTTCCATTCACACCCTGCAGACTGTGCACAGCACTGTCTGCAGGGTATTTTACCGCACGCACGAGCCCCTCGCAATTCCCTCGTATGACTTGGCCCCGATCGGCCGGGATCGGGGGATAGGCAGTCGTCACAGTCGAGACGTTAGGGTTAAGTCCGGCCGCAGTCAGCGGTTGTCTGATTGTGCTGAAATTCCCTTGAAATTCCGGTGACCTCACGATGACGGCTACCGCGCGTGCAGCAGAATATCGGGAAATTGACCGCATCTCCCCGACAATTCGTCCGGCGGAACAACCGATTGGCTTTCACAGGTGGACCAATCTGCTGTTTGTGCACTGGCGGCTGTCGGCAGATGCCATCCGGCCACTCCTGCCCGCTGAACTCACACTCGACACTTGGGAAGGCGACGCTTGGATCGGGCTGGTGCCGTTCTATATGTCAGGGGTCCGCCCCTGGTGGGCTCCGGCAATTCCCGGAGTTTCGGCGTTTTGCGAAACCAATGTGCGGACCTATGTCCATTTTCAGGGACGCGATCCGGGGGTCTGGTTTTTCAGCCTCGAAGCGTCGAAATCGCTGGCGGTACGCGTCGCCCGCTGGCGGTGGCACCTCCCCTATTTTCGAGCCGAGATGCAACTCGATCGCCAGCGCGACTCCATCGTCTATTCCAGCCGGCGGCTCTGGCCGGGGCCTGCCGGGAGCGGCTGTCGGCTGAGTGCCACAATCGGCCCTCTCGTGGGACAATCAGACGCCACCCGGCCACTGCCGGCAGGACGCGCTGTGCCGGGCACGCTCGAGCACTTCCTGATTGAGCGGTACATCCTGTACGCTCAGCCGGATCCAGGTCGTCTCTTCGCCGGACGCGTCCATCATTCTCCGTACCCGATCCGTGAAGTCGGCGGACTGAAATATGACGAATCGTTGCTGGCCGCAGCCGGAATCCATCGTCCCGACCACACCGCCCATGTCGCATTCAGCGACGGCGTGGACGTGGACATTTTTCCGCTGAAGCCGGTCAGTGACCTGTCCATCTAATCTAGCCCGAACTTGGCTTCGATCCGCACCGTAAGCGTCATCCCGCTAGCGGCTGCGCCGGTTCATTCCCAAAAAATGAAAAGATTTTTGTCCGCTTTTCGGCGCCGATTTCGATTGTCAGAGAGCGGAGGACGTAGTGCCACTGCGGGCCTCGTGGCCTCGGCGGACGATCAAGGCCACGTCCTCCGCTCTCTGATTTTTTTTCGAAATTCTGTCGGGTTGACTTGCAACCGACGCGCCGCATGCGCAACATGCAACAGTTCACTTCCCGTTCGGTCGTTTCTTGATCCACGACCGATCGCCTGATTTCAGGAACCAACGCGGGCCAGAATCGCAGGTCGTTATCCGCCGGGTCGCGAGACCATTAGGTCGGACAATGGCCTTGAACCGTTGGCGAGAGCCCTTCGCGCGGAATTTGCACTTCTCAGCCCCGCGCGCTTACAGGCGGCTGTTCGACCGACAATTCTCTGAGACCGGCCGGCACTCCAATTCCTGCCTGATGGGCACCAGCATTTCCAAGCATCGAAGTTTGGTCGCTAATGATTAGCCGACAGCCGTTGTCTCAGCCGCAACATCGAATTTCGAGAACGTCTCAGGAGTCAAAGCAATTGATGTTTCATCACCATTCCTACTGAGTCGAAAGGGCCAGTCCAAATGCTGCTCACCAGTTGGCTGACGCTGTTTGAAGCCCGATTGAAGTTCTCCCGAGTCCGCCGACGACGATTGCGCACGCAGCACGCGTCAATCCACTTTGGAGCTGCCGCTGCTGAGGTCTTATGTCCCCGAGAAATGCTCTCCTCGACGACCGGCGCCGACGGATCGGGCGATGGCTCTGGGGCGTCCAGCAGTTCCGGCACGGGCTACGGTTCCGGGTCATCCTCGAGTTCAGGCGGGGGCGACACCGGCGGCTCGACCTCCGGCGACGGATCGAACACAGGTTCGAGTTCGACGGGTAGCGGACAAGGCTCCGGTAGTTCGGCAGGACCGGGTTCTGGGGGCGGTTTTGACCCATCGTCTGTTGATGCAGCGCTGACGTCAGAAATTAACAATGCTGGCAGCGCCTTTGACCAGGGTGAAGCGGACGCACAGACACAGGAAGCAAATTCCGATGCCAACGCCGAGAATCAGGCCGTCGATGCGATTGTCGGCGCTGCGGAAGAGGCGGTATCCAAAGATAATACGGCCGTAGGCAACGCGGCTTCCGGCTTGCAAACTGCCACCGACACGCTGGCCGGTTCCGATCAGCGGGCTGCCGATGCACTCAAGTCCGCCGAGGACGATGCACAGTCGCAGGAAGCCGGCGATGATCAGAAGGCGTTTGGAACCTTCAGCACCAAGATCATGGATGCGGCAAAAACGGAGGATTCGGCCGACACAGTCGCCCAGAATACCGTCGCCGACATCGAACAGAGGGCCACGGAAGCCGAGGCGAAAGCTGACAAAACCGCCTGGGATACGCTCACAGCCGCTTACAGCACGGCCGAAGCCAATTACACGGTTGCCGTCCAAGCGGCGGAATCGGCATTTGCCCAGGCCATGTCGGGATCGGGGAGCGGTAGCGGCGGTGGCAGCAGCAGCGGCTCGGGCTCTCCATCGTTCGGTTCAGGTTCCGACGGCGGCTATCAACAGGCTGTGGCCGACGCCAAAGTGAGAAATGCAATCTCCGTAGCCGATGCGAATTCGAAGTACCAGACCGATATCGAGCAGGCCGGCGCCGACTATTTCAGTGCCGCTGCACCAGCGGTATTTAACTACAACGTCGCCATCGCGGCCGACCAATCCGCGTACGACTCGGCCGTCGCAGCCGCCAAAGCAGCTCTAAAGTCGGCCCGGGCCGCTAACCAGGCCGAATTTGCATCGGCCAGCCGGGACGCCTACAGTGCCTTCCAACTGGCGCTTTCGTCGGACCAATCGACTGATACGGCGGCCGTAAACGGCGCTTCAGCGACGTATGCTTCCAAGATCGCCTCCGACCAAAGCGGGTACACTGGCGCCGTTGCGACAGCTAACGTCGCGCTGGTCAAAGCCCTCAACACGGCTGCGACGACGCAGAACGGCCCTCTGTCCCAAGCCGTGCAAGCCTACTTGACTGCCGTCAGCGGCGCTGATTCCAGCTTCGCGGCTGTTCTGGGCGATCCAAACTTCACGACGTCCGCCATCAATCAGGCTGACGCCACCGATATTACCAGCGATGTCGGCGCCTGGTCGTCGCTCGTCATGGGGATCGCGAATGCGGTTTCCGCTGCTGACAACGACATCGCCGCGGCTGTGGACGCCTGGCTGCACGCAATCGATGCTGCCGCAAATCAGCAGACTACTGACGACGCCCAGGCTGTTGACGCCGAGCAGGAGGCAACCGAGGACGCGAACACCGAGGAAACCGACAGCGACGCAGAGGCGCTCGAAACGTATCAGAAGGCGCTCGATGCGGCCGCGGCCAAGCAGGCTCGAAAGGACGCTCAGGCTGCTGATACCGCCGAATTGGCGCTCGACTCGGCTGCGGCCACTCAAGCGCAACAGGATGCCACCGCCGCCGATGACGAAGCGCACGCCCTCAACAAGGCGAATACCGAATTTGCCATGAAGGTGGCGCAAGCCGCGGATGCCCGGGACAATTCGCTTGCCCAGGCCAATAAGGCGTTGGTCGATTCCGAAGCCGACGCGCTGGTCACCAGTGCGAACGCCCGCGCCGCGGGACAAGAGGGGAACCCCAACGCGCAGTATGCCATCGCCATGGCTTCCGCTCAGGCCGCTTACCTCAAGGCGACGGCGGCTGCATCGTTCGCCGAAGCAACGGCCCGCGCCGATGCTGCTGAACAATGGTACGAGACCTCCGTCCCGGCACTCAGAACCTATTGGAACACGCTGGCCGACGACGCGCAATCTTATGTCGCCGCCACTGCCCCAGCCGCCAAAACCTTTCTCGATGCCGAGGCGAACGACGCATTGGCCGCCAGCACGTCGGTGATTCCCAAGGTGCAGGAGGCTGCCGACGCTCAAATCGGGGACGCTGTCGCCTGGGTCGATTCGGTAGCGACTCAATTCCGGCAACTGGCTGACAAGCTGTCATCAAATGCCGCCGCGGCCAAAGGCGCCGTGGCCACACAGATAGCGAAATTCGACGACGCGCTGGGAGACGACATGCAAGCTGCCGTTCGTGCCAAAGGCGCCGCGGCGGTCTCATTAGCCGGCGCCCTTGGCAGTGATGCCGTGGCATGGGGGAACAGCCTAGCGGGATTGGTCCGCTCGTCGCCGATCGCGAATCCACTGGGCGATTCGCCGTCCATCCCGCAACCGGGAGACAATCCGTTTGCAGGCCTGGGATCGAACGGCGGCAGCTCGACAGGGGCCGGTTCGTCTGATCCAGGTTCCACAGGAAATAGCTCCGGCGGCGGTTCAGGCAGTACCGGCGGCTCCGGGGGCGCCGCGGGATCGACCGGTAGCCAATCTGATGGCTCAACCGGCTCGGGCGGTTCCAGCGGATCATCTGACAGTGGCGGCAGCGACGCAGCGGCCACCGGTATTGGCGACGACGAGTTCGCCTTCGGAGGAGATGCGGCGGCGGCGAAAGACCTCGTCGGCCAGGCGACCGGCAAGGGACATCACTGGGTGCCGAAATCTGTCTACGATACGCTATCGAGTTTGCTTGAGGACAAAGCGAAGGAGATTTTTCAAAACGGCACGACCGACCCCGAAGTCTACAAACACGGCTTCGACACGTGGAATGACGTGACACACGCGAAATATAATGAGGCAGTTTCGCAGATGCTTCAGGGGTTCCGTGATAAAGTCGCGCCGGGTGCCCAACTTAGCAAAGATCAGGCCCAGCAGTTCCTGAACTTCATCAAAGAAGGCGTCGTTCCTGACGGTCTTCAAAAAGGTTTCCTGAATCAATTCAAAGGCCAGATCACACAGGTCAACGCGTGGCGTGACGGGTTTTCCAAGAGCATTCAAACCGTGAAAATGTTCCAGGCGAAGGCACAAGCGATCGGCATTACGATGACCGAAGACGAACTGAAGACGCTGGCCAGGTTCGCCTTGAACTGAGAAGGCGCCCAAGCTGCCTGGCAGGTTGTCGGTCCTCGCCAAGGCGATTAAAATCGACCTTGATGCAATGGCACCGGCAGACAAACTCAAGTACTTCAAGAAACTCAAATTTGCATCCTTGCTCGCGATTATGAGCGTGGGGTCGGACGCGATGGCCGGATGGGATGGGGCTGGGCCGCTTCCCGAGGGGGGGGCAACGGGCGCGGCGGTGAATGCCTATAATGAATGGGCGAAAAGCGCCATGTTCAAGGAGGAGGTTGAAGCGATTGGACGTCTCGTCGGCCAGGATGTCGCCTCGATCTTACCCGCCGTCGGGCTGGGCCTGATCCGCAGGGGGGCCATGGGTGGGGTGACGTTCGATGGATACTTTGTTCCGCCAAACCCTTAGACTTTGAAGGGACATTGATGATTGCCCAGGTATTACAATTGACGGCGCTTGCCTTATGCGGAGCCAATGAGGAAATGACCCAGGCAGAGAGCGAACGCGAACGGACGATCATTGCCGCGTTGGAGCAGGGAGACGCGCGGGTGAGGGAGCAGAATGGTGGTCTAATAGTAGGCTGCGCGCGCACCGAAAAGCTGATCGACTTGGCTGCCCAATTGGTGCGGATGAGAGGTCTCGTCTCGTCCTGGTACCTCGACGAGCCAGTTTTGACAGGCCCTGAGCTGCGACATCTCCACGGCCACAAGGGGCTCCGTGCGGTCGATGTCGACGGGATGCCGATTTCCGGTGAGCATTTCGAGGTGTTCACGAGCATGCCGAACCTGGAAATCCTACGTTGCCGACCGCAGGGGAATGTCAAGGCGGCCCTTGAGCACATCGGCAAGTGCCGGCGACTACGCATCTTGACTCTAGGTTACACGCAGATGGCCGATGACGACCTTGAACTACTGAATGGGCTGGATGGACTCGAAGAGTTGGAGCTCTCCCATACACCGGTGTCTGCGGGAATTCGTGTCGTTCGGAATATGCCGAAGCTGAGAGAATTGGCGCTCGAGGAGACGCTTGTCGCCGATGATGGCCTACAGGCACTTGGTGGACTTCCGAATTTGGTTAGCTTGTTTATCGGCAGCCCGAACGTGACCGATACCGGCTTGAAGTGGCTCGCGGCTTGCAAGAAGCTCCAAACGGTTTCCATCAAGTCGGACCGGATTACCTGCCGTGGCGCCGAAGTATTGGCCGAGTTGAAAAACGTCAAATCAATTTACGTTTCGTCGACGGTTCCCGACGCCGGGTTGTTCAAAGCACTGGCCACGATGCCGAGGTTGACTCACCTCGATTGCAGTGGTGAGGGGCTCTCAGACGACGATCGGATCAATCTCTGTGCCCTGCTTCCCAAATGCGACGTCGACTGGCGCGAACCTAAGAACGAACGGCAACTGCCACCCCCTCCCGAAGAGGGTCCGCCAAAGCCGAAACTCGACAAAACCGCTCCTTTCCCAAAGCTCCTCGCCGAGGCCAGCGACAACGACCTGTGCGATGCCACGTTTCTCAAGATCGGCGATCGGACCGTCCGCCGGATCGCGGTCTCGAAGTACTCCCCGGAAGAGCGCGTCGTGATGCTCACCTGGCACGCGGCGGGACTCATTGATAATGGAGGGTTCGAACACTTGTTCTCCGCCGACTTCGACGGCGATCCCGATTTTCGGCTCACGGCGGAAGCGTTCAATACAGCCGGGCACATGCTCGGTTATACCGCATTTCAAGATGCGTTCAGACTATTCCCTGAAGGGCAGGTCCCCAAACAGAGCGCCGCTCGCAGCTCACTTTACGAGGCTCAGAACAGCGCTGCTCGCAAGGCGATCAACGTCCGGTTCTGGAAGGAGAGTGCGAATAAGAGCCTGGAGAAAAACCTGGCGGCGTATATCCGCAAGAACGCCGCGGCGTTCAGCGGTCTTAAATAGCGGCAAAGAGCTGCGTCGTGCGGGCTGAATGACCTAATCGCGCCCTCCGATCATATTCCAATTGGAACTTGAATCATGCCGGAAGAGCTGTCGGATAATCTGAGGACTGTCGCCCAGGCCATTCAGGATGACTTGAAAGCCACGTCGGAGGAGGACCGCCAAGCGTATTTTATGAAGCTTAAGATCAGCAGCACGCTGATCATGATCGGCGTCAGCCAAGACGCAATGGAGGGCTGGGACGGCAAAGGAGACTTTCCGCTCTCGAGAATTCCGGAGAATGATCGCAAGGCCTTTCTAGCCTGGACGCAAAGCGACTCATTTAAGGACGACAGTGTCGCCAGGCTCCTCATGGGCGGACCCGAGGCTCTAAAAAGATCGCTCCCCGACGATTAGTGGAAAACGCCGCCGGTTGCTCCACTTCTCTCGCCTGATCGGCGAGCCGATTGATCAATCACGGCAGGGTTTCGATCGGCAATCGGTGCTGAGTCAGAAAGTTTTCCAGTTCGGGTCGTGTGAAAACCCCGGTTGTGGCGCCGGCCTGGCGGACGCAGCTTGCTCCCAGCGCACTCCCCAGCTCGAGGCATCTCGCGTCTGAGGAACCGTCCAGCATCCCGGCGATGAATCCCGCCGCGAACGCGTCGCCCGATCCGGTGCCGTCAACAAACTCGACGGCGAATCGTCCGGCCCGGAGGGTTCCGGCGCTTCCCACCAGCAGCGCACCCTCGGAGCCGCAGGTGATGACAACGGTCCCGGCGCCAGCTTTGCGAAAGACTCGTGCCTGTTCCAGCGGGTCGGATAGGCCGGTCAACAGGCGGGCTTCGTCGACATTTGGCAAGAAGACGTCGGTCCAGGGGAGCACGCGGGCGAGCTCGTCCAGTCGATTTTCTGGATCGGGAATGACGACGTCCAGCACCGTCCGAACGCCGGCCGCCCGAGCCGAGCGAAAGAGCGCGGCAACGCGATCGGCGGTCAGGCGCGGCATGAGAAAGAAGCCCCCCACGTAGAGGACCGCGGCTGCTCGCACCAGTTCAGGAGTGATTTCGTCTCCGGTAAAGGCGGCGCTGGCACCCGTCGCGTGAATGAAGCGCCGATCCTCACCTCTCACGTTGATGACCAGCGTGCTGCTGGTCTGCATCCCCGGGGTCTCGATCAGGTGCGCGGCGTCCACACCTGCATGGACCAACTCGCTCGCGACGAAGCGCCCGGGCATGTCGGCCCCGACCCGGCCGACGACGGCCGAATGCCGACCGATTTTCGCCAGATCGACTGCCACGTTTGACGCGCATCCGCCAATCGCGAGCGAAATGGCGTCGGTCATCACCAGGCTCCCCGCGGGAGGGACCTGTTCGACCGGAGCGCAAACAAAATCGGCAACGACAATTCCCGCGCACAGGCAGTCGTACCGTTTGTCTGCGCCGTTCATCGCCGATCTTTTTCCAGCACGTACAGGGCTGAATCGGCCCGCAGATTCGCCGCCCAGGCGCGGTCGACGGTGCGGCCCTTGATCATGGGGACTTCCTTCACGATCCGTCCGCCGACCACCGTCACCAGTTCGCGGAAATCATGCATCGACATGAAGTGCAGATTGGGCGTGTCGTACCACTCGTACGGCAAAGCCGATGTCACCGGCGCACGCCCCCACAACAGCAGTCCCACGCGGACGCGCCAATAGCCAAAGTTGGGGACCACAACGAGCGACTGCGCCGCCACGCGCAACATTTCCTGGAGAATTACGCGAGGGTGCCGCACTTGCTGCAGAGTCTGACTCAAGACGGCAAAATCGAAGGCCTGATCGGGAAACCCGGCCAGCCCCCGATCCAGGTCGACCTGGATTACCGGAACGCCGTTGTGCATCGCGCCGATAATCCGGCGGCGGTCGAGCTCGAGTCCCTGAATCGATGCGCCGTGCGTTTCGCGCAACTGCTTGAGCAGGCGGCCGTCGCCACAGCCCAGGTCGAGTACCCGGCTCCCGAACGGAATATGCGCAACGATCGCTTCGTCTGTCAGCCGCTCGAGCGGATCTGACATGCAATACACATGTTCGCGGGGATCGCGGGTCTTATTTGGCATCGGCATTTCGCTGGCCCGGCGGGAGCCAATCACGTGGCGGCCTTCGCGGCCAGGTAAGCCTGTTCGAGAAATGGTACGAGGAGTTCTTCCAGTGGTTCAACTTCCAGCAGAAACGAGTCGTGTCCGTAAGGACTTGTGAGTTCGACGAACGATACGTGCCGGCGAGCCGCTACGAGCGCATCGACCAGTTCCCGGCTCTGGACCGTCGGAAACAGCCAGTCTGTGGTGTACGACGTAATCAGAAACCGCGCCGGCGTTTTCCCCAGAGCCTTTTCAAGCGATCCGTAGCTCTCGGCCAGGTCGAAATAATCCATGGCCCGGGACAGGTACAGATAGCTGTTGGCATCGAATCGCTCGACAAATCTCGATCCCTGATGATGCAGGTAACTTTCCACCTGAAACTCAGTGTCGTGCAACAGCTCGTAGGCGAATCGATCGGCATGTTGCAGGCGACGGCCGAATTTCTTCTCGATCGAGGCTTCGGAAAGATATGTGATGTGCGCCACCATGCGGGCCAGCGACAGTCCATGGTTCGGGCCGGTCGGCTTGTCGTAGTAGTCGCCTGAGTGGAAATTCGGATCCGTGACGATCGCCCGCCGGCCGACACAGTTGAACGCAATCCCTTGAGCCGAGAGCCGGGCCGCCGATGCCAGGCAGACTGCTCCGCCAATCTGCTCGGGATATCGCGCCGCCCACTCGAGGACCTGCATTCCGCCGAGACTTCCGCCGATCACCGCCAGCAGCTTTTCGATCCCCAGGTGCCTGACCAGTGCCGAGTGCACCTGCACAAAATCTCCCACGGTCAGGAACGGACAAAGCCGTAAGCCGAACGGCTTGCCTGTCGACGGGTCGGTTGAGTTGGGCCCGGTCGTCCCCTGGCAGCCGCCGATGATATTGGCGCAGATCACAAAATAGCGATTGGTGTCGAGTCCCTTCCCCGGACCGACGATCTCATCCCACCAGCCAGGTTTGCGGCTTGCTTCGGAATGGAGGCCGGCGACATGGGCATCGCCCGTCAGGGCATGACAGACGAAGATGGCGTTGTCGCGGGCTGCCGACAGTTCGCCATACGTTTCATACGCCACGCGCACCGGCCCAAGCCGTGCCCCCGCCACCAGGGGCAGCTCGTCTGGCGGCTCAAACAGCGTCGCGACCTGGGTCGTGACAAGGCCTACCGACCGTGACTCCCGCCGGGGAGGTTCGACCAGTTCTTCTGCAATTGCGGTAGACAAATCCATCGACATCAGGGCTTCTCGAACAGGAGCGGAGTGGCGTGACGCAGGTTCGCCCGATTTGGCCTCAAGCGGTCTGGCTTTCGACCAGTTCCACGAATTGCCCGACGCGGCGTTCGATCACATCAAGGCTCTTTTCCCAGAACGCAGGCTCAGCCAGGTTGTACCCGGTACTCAATTGTACTGCCGGCTCGGTCTCCATGCAGCCGGTTGCCAAGAGAAGCCGGCGATATTGGTCGGGGAATTTCTGTCCTGCCCCCTGCGACAGGGAGTACAGCCCCGTCGACAGCAAGTACCCGAACGTGTAGGGAAAGTTATAGAACGGGAGCCCGCTGATATAGAAGTGCAGCTTCGAAACCCAGAAATCGGGATACCAGCCATCGGGCGCGAGACTGTCCAGATAGGCCTCCTTCTGGGCTGCCAGCATCAGTTCCGACAGCCGTGCCGCCGGGACTTCTCCCTGCGACCTCTCTTCGTGGAAACGGCTTTCGAAGAGAAACCGGGCATGAATGTTCATCAGGTACGCCACCGCGTCTGCCAGCATATGATCGAGAATCGACAGCCGTTCGTCGCGCGACGTCGATTCTGCGAGGCGCTGCTCGGCGAGCACCGCTTCGGCAAACGTCGACGCGGTTTCGGCCAGGTTCATGGGATAGTCCTGCAGGAAGAACGGTTCATCCTTGAGCACCCACGAGTGGTAGGCATGTCCCAGTTCGTGGGCCAGCGTCGAGACGTTATCGTGTGTATTGGTAAACGTCATGAAGACGCGCGATTGCTTCTGCGTGGCAAACCCGGTGCAGAACGCCCCCTGCCGCTTGCCCGAGCGATTTTCAGCCTCGACCCAGCCCCGAGTAAGCGCCAACCGGGCGAACTCTCCCAAGTCAGGACTGAACGCCGAAAAAGTGCGGATGACAAGATCTGACCCTGCATCGTAGGAGATGTCCGCCGAATGTCCGGATTGGTCGGCAGCCGGCAAGGGCGCCTGCGTGTCGTACCAGGCCAGTCGCTCGAGCCCCAATAGACGTGCCTTGGCGGCCAGATACTTGAGTAACACGTCCTTGCGCCGGGTAATCACCGACCACATGGTTTCGAGCGTGGTGCGCTGCATCCTGTTTTTGTGCAGCGGCATGTCGAGATGATCCGCCAGACCCAGGCGGCGGTAGACCGTCAACCGGGTGCCGGCGATGTGATTGAGCGAATCGGCGCAACTGTCGGCAATCGACTTCCACGCCTTTTCGGCCGCGTAGAAGTTGTTTTCCCGGATCGATCGCTCCGGCGAATCGAAACGAATCTGTCCGGGGGATTTCTCGACGACCTCACCCTTTTCCATCACGCGGATGCGCAATTCGCCCGACAGGCGATCGTATTGGCGACCCCAGGCGTGAATCCCGTCCACCGCCAGATCAGCGGCCAGGAGTTCTTCGCCGCGCGGCAGCCGTAGCTTTGCATTCTTCCGGCGCAACCTCAGGAAAAATGCGTTCCGGGCCAGATCCGAATGGGCACCAATGAGTCCTTCGAAATCGGCGTCAGCCGACTCGCGGAACGCAAATTCAACGTTGGTCGCAATGCGTTCGCGAAGCGGATCGAGGGCCGACAGGCTGGCTTCAAACTGCCGGTACAGTTTGTTCGCCGCATCGGCGGCCGCCTGGCACCCGATGAAGGCGTACAGATCCGTCGCCGTCATCTCCAGCCGCTCGTATTCCTGAACTAAGGCCCCCCAGGCGGCAGCAGTAGCGGCGCCTACTGCCGGAAGTTGATCCGACCGGTCCGCAAGCGTTTGCAGACCGTGGCGATATCCGTCAACGACTTTCCTGAATTCATCGTTCGCCGGATTCGGCAGCAGCGATTCGAGATCCCAGTTCTGGCAGTACTTCGTAGTAGTTTTCACTACGCGCGGCTCCTTGTCTAAATGAAACTTAAGGATCGCATTTTAGCGGCAGCCCGCGGCAGGAAATACCATGCAGGCCAGGTCCTGACGAAACTGCAGAAACACGGCGGCAGGAAGGAACTGTTTGCCACGCCACTGCCAGTCCCAGTTATACGTTGTTGTGTCCCGGACTTGTCAGACTTTGCAGCGCTCAATTGGAACTGGACGAGATCACCGAAGTGAACTTCGAATCGACCGATTTACCGGATTGACTGTACCTGACCCCTCAGTTAGTCTGGAGAGACTCGGCAAATCTTGATGCTCTGGATAGCTCGGGCTCACTGCCGATTTTCGGAATTCGTGCGTTGCGGGCCGCAACGATTTTCGGCGGGATCGGGCCAGGGGCCATCGGGCTCCGTCGATACTCGGCGAGAAGAAGTTACTCGCTTTGAGGAGACGGTCGAACCATGCTGTTTCGTTCCGGAAGAAACTGGGCGCTCGATTTCTTTGTTCATCATGGTTGGCTCACCAGACGGCGCCCTCTCCGTCGCCGGAAGTCGGCCTGGCACATCCCCACGTTGGTGCCGGCCGAGTGCCTGGAAGACCGGACCCTCCTTTCGACGATCACCGTCACGACACTCGCCGATAACCTGACGGTTGGCGACGGCAAAATCACGCTGCGCGAAGCTCTCCAGGCGGCCAACACGAACACCAGCATCGACGGCTCGACCTCAGGCCAATCGGGAGTACAGGATGTTATCGCCTTTCAGGCCGGTCTCACCGGGACGATCTCGCTGAACGCAGCCTTGGGCGAATTGACGATTTCCGACTCGGTGAAGATTCAGGGCCTGGGGGCCAGCAATACGATCGTTGACGCGCTGCAGAACAGCCGAATTTTCAATATCACCTCGACGGCGGGAAACGTCGCGCTCGACGGCCTGACACTCACGAACGGAAAGACGACCCTGAACAACAGCACTGGTGGCCCCGATAACACGGGTGGCTCCGGTGGCGCAATCACGTGCGTGTCGTCAGGCACTCTGGCCATTTCCAACAGCGTGTTGTCGGGAAACATGACGACCGGAACGAGTGCCTATGGTGGCGCAATTCTCGATGACCAGGGGCCCCTGACGATTACGTCATCCACAGTGACCGGAAACTCGACGCAGGGGTCCGGAGCTTCTGGCGGAGCGATCCAGATGGGCTTCGGAAGCGTGACGATCGTGAACAGCACGATTTCGAACAACTCGACGCAGGGAGGCACGGCTCAAGGTGGCGCCATTCACACGAAATTTGGCGCCCTGACTGTCACGAACAGCACCATCTCAGGAAACTCCACGCAAGGGGCCGGCGCATCGGGCGGCGCAATTAATTCGGCATTCAGCTACATCACGCTTACAAACTCGACGCTGGCTGGCAATTCCACAACGAATGCTGATGGAGGCGCCATCGCTACTGCCTTTGCCAATATTACGGCAGTTAACAGCACGCTTGTGCAGAACATCGCCGGCGGAGTTTCGAGCCGAGGGGGCGGGATTATTCTTACGAGCGCCGTCGTGACTCTCGAGAACTCCATCCTCGCGAAGAATCTGGACAATGGAGGCCACCCAGACCTGTTCTTTGGCGGAGGCACGCTTGTCGTCAACCATAGCCTCATCGGGGACAATACGGGGACAACTCTTGTCGCGGCGCCGGTCGGCTCTCCTGATGCGAACGGCAATCTGATCGGGACGGCCGGTTCCAAGATCGATCCGCTGCTGGGCCCGCTGGCCAACAACGGCGGCCGGAACCTGACGATGACGTTGCTGCCGGGAAGTCCGGCTCTGAACGCCGGTCTGACCACCCTGGCGTTTGATCCAGGCCCGGACCACCTGGTCGGCACTATCGACGATGTTGCGCTGACGGTCGACGGACGGGGCGCGCCGTTCGTCCGGACTTACGGGGCATCCGTTGACATGGGGGCCGTCGAACCCCAACTGCTGCATCTGATCGTCAATTCGCTGGCCGACCGGCTCGACCCGATCCCGGTGATTGACGTTGCCAATATGACCCTGCGCGATGCCGTGGCGCTGTCCAACCTGAATCCGGGCGCCGACACAATTGAGATTTCACCAACGATCATCACGCCGATCGTTCTCACGCTGGGACAATTGACAATCACCGATACCGTGAGCATCGGCGGGAACGGCCCGGACGTCTCGAAAATCGCTGCGGGACCCGGCTCGCGGATTTTCAATATTACGAGCACTGCCGGCGATGTGACCCTGAGTGGTCTCCTGCTCTCAAACGGACAGACGACGGCAGACAACGACTCCGGCGGCGCGATCAATTCGCAATCGACTGGCCTGCTGACAATTCTCGGCAGCACCGTCTCGGGAAATTCGACTGGCGGAGCCAGCGCCTTCGGCGGTGCGGTTTACTCCGTCGGTGCCGTGTCGATTGCCAGCAGCACAATCAGCGGGAACTCCACCACGAACACGAGAGGCAAAGGGGGAGCGGTCTTTTCAAAGGCCTCGGTGGCAGTCTCCAACAGTTCAGTCACCGGAAACTCGACAGGTGGAGACTACGCTTACGGCGGAGCGGTCTATTCGCCGGGCCCGGTAAACGTCAGCAACAGTACTTTTTCAGGAAACTCCACTGCGGGATACGTCGGAGCGGGCGGTGCGATTCTTTCTTTCAGCGACGTGACGCTGACCGGAAGCACGTTTTCCGGCAATTCGACTGCGGGATTGTTCGGCTACGGAGGTGCAATCTTTGCCATCGGCGATTTGACAGTGACGAACAGCAGTTTGACGGGGAACTCCACCTCGGGAAATTATTCCTACGGGGGCGCCGCCGCCGCGCGAGGCACCACCATAATCACCAACAGCCTGCTCGCCGGCAACAAAACGACAGGCTCGCGTGCGGGGGGCGGCGCGCTCATCGGTAACGACGTCGTGCTGACCAACAGCACCGTGACTGGGAACTCAACGGAGGGAAGTTTTTCAGATGGCGGTGCGATTTATGCGGAGGGGGACCTGACCGCGACGAACGCGACCATCGTTCAGAATCATGCGGTGCACGGAACCGGCGGCGGATTTTACGATCATTACTCGAGCGCGGCGATTACTCTGCGCAATACAATTATCGCGCAGAACACCGATCAATACGGGGCCCCGGATTTCAGCACCGGCCCGGCGAATATTCTGACCGTGACCCACAGCCTGATCGGCGACGGCTCGGGCGCCGGGCTCGCTGGTGCAACGGTGACGGCGAGTCTGATCGGAACATCTGGCGCGCCCATTGATCCTCAATTGGCGGCGCTCGCTAATAACGGCGGACCAACGCAGACGATGCGCCTGCTCGTCACCAGCCCGGCAAAAAATGCCGGCAGCAATGCCGACGCGACCGATCCCGGCCCGGATGGCATTCCCGGCAATGGCGATGACATTCCGCTCGCCACCGACCAGCGCGGCGGATCGTTTTTCCGCATCGTCGGCACGGTCGACATGGGTGCCTTCGAGATTCAGGACATTATCCCCCCCGCCACGCCTACAGTTGACACGCTACTGACCAACAGCAGCCATCCGGTCGTCACAGGCACATGGGATTCAACAACTGTCGGCGGAGCTGTATTTCTCCAGGTCACGCTGGCCGGGACGACATACACGCTTGGAACCGACCCGCAACTGACAAGCGACGGCACGGGTCACTGGAAGCTGACCACGACGGCAACTCTTGCCGATGGGACGTACGACGTCCAGGTCCACACGGCAGACGCCACGGGCAACGTGGCCGACGACGCCACGACGAACGAGCTCACGATCGATACCGTGGCCCCGGCGACGCCGACCGTCATTCCGCTCGTTACCAACAATAACGAACCCATCCTCCACGGCACGTGGAACGAGGGAACACCGGCGGGAGCGACGTTGCTCCAGGTGACGGTCTTCGGCAACACGTTCACCCTGGGGACCGACCCGGAACTGACGAGCGACGGCGCCGGGAACTGGACGCTGGATTCTGCCCCGCTGCTGGGGGACGGAACGTATGACGTCATCGTCCACACGGCGGACGCGGCCGGGAACGTGGCCAATGACACGACGACCGATGAATTGACGATCAATACGACCACGCCTTTGACGCCGACGGTTCAATCTCTGGTCACGAATAACTCGACACCAACCCTCAAGGGCACCTGGGGCTCAACCAGCGCGAATCTCCTGCAGGTGACGGTCAACAGCACGACCTACACGCTTGGCTCGAGCAGCCAGTTGACGTCCATCGGCAATAAATGGACACTCAACCTGACCGGGACAACCCCACTGCCCGACAACACCTACGACGTCGTGGTGCACACTGCCAATGCCGCCGGAAATTCCGCCAACGACACGACAACCAACGAGTTGACGGTCGATACAACCCCACCGGTTACCCCGACGGTTAATACGCTGGGGACAACCAGCAGCAAGCCGGTTTTGATCGGCACCTGGGACCAGGGAACCACCGGCGGAGCGACTTCTCTGCAGGTCGTTGTGGCCGGCACAGTCTTCACGCTGGGGGTTAACTCGCAGTTAACGAGCAACGTTACCGGACACTGGACGCTGACGACTACTGCCGCAATTCCCGAAGGAACGTATGACGTCATCGTGCATACGGTCGACGCCGCCGGCAATATCGCGAACGACACGACTGTCAACGAACTGACGATCGACTCACATGCTCCTGCCACCCCCACTGTCGCGGCGCTCTTCACGACAAATTCGACCCCCACGCTCACCGGGACCTGGGACCACACCAGCCTCGGCGGGGCGATTGTCCTGCAAGTGACCGTCGGTGGCACGACGTACACTCTCAACACCGATCCCCAGCTCACGGCGGTCGGCAATAACTGGAACCTCAACCTGACCGGAACGACGCCGCTGGCGGATGGCCTGCATGAAGTTGTCGTGCATACCGCAGACGGTGGGGGCAACGTTGCCAACGACACGACAACGAACGAACTCCTGATCGATGCCACTCCTCCGGCTACGCCGACGGTGAATCCGCTTTCGGTGAGTTACACGCTTCCGATTCTGACCGGTACCTGGGGTCAGGGGGGCGTGGGGAATGCGACTGTCCTGCAGGTGACCGTCCAGGGGACGACTTATACGCTGGGAGACAAGCGCCTGACGAGCGACGGCGCCGGCCACTGGACGTTGCAAACGGAGTTTGCGATTCCCGATGGGAAGTATGACGTTTTTGTCCACACGGCTGACGCCGCCGGAAATAATGCTGACCTCACGGCGAAGAACGCTCTCACGGTTGACACCACGGCTCCCGCGAAGCCAACGGTCAACTCGCTGCTGACAAATAGCAATAAGCCCACCCTGACCGGCACGTGGGACGAAGCCACCGCCAGCCTCCTCCAGGTTACGATCAACAGCGTGACCTACACGCTGGGGGACACCCATCTCACGAGTAACGGTTCCGGCCACTGGACCCTGCACCCGTCGATCGTCATCCCCGATGGCACGTGGAACGTCCTGGTTCACACCGCCGACGCGGCCGGAAATGTCGCCAACGACACGACGACCAGCGAACTGACGATCGATACACACGCACCGGCTGCTCCAACAGTGGCCCCCCTGGCAACCAGCAATCCGACTCCCACCCTCACTGGAACCTGGGATCACACCAGTACCGGCGGAGCCACGGTCCTGCAGGTGACCGTCAACGGTACCACTTATAACCCGGGCGACGGGCATCTCAGCTTCAGCGGCAACAACTGGACCCTCAACCTCACCGGCGCGACGCCCCTGGGGAACGGGACATACAACGTGCTGGTGCACACGGTCGACGCGGCCGGCAACGTCGCCAACGATACGACGACCAACGAACTCCTGGTCGATACGGCTCCCCCGACCGTCGGAGCGATCGGCCCGCAGGTTGCGAACCTGGGTGAAATCATCACCCTCTCGACGACGATCACCACCGACGCCCCCAACGGCCTCACTGCCTCGATTCACTGGGGAGACGGCGCCATCACGGCCGCAACAATCAGCGCCGCGGGTGGCCTGCACCTGTCAGGGCAGCACGCTTACTCGAGCGTCGGACTGTTCAACGTGCAAGTGGTCGTCCATAACGCCGTGGGCGTGGGCCCAACCGTCAATACGACCTACAACGTCGCGCACTACGGAAACCTCACCGTCGCTGCAGGGAAGACGGTGACATTGACCTCCGCCGCCGATCCCAGTTTGACCTACGACTTTACCGTGCAGATGAGCGCCGCAGGGATCACACTGATCGGCGCGCACGGCACAACATTCAACGGCGCGGCGACGTTGGGGATCAACGGCGCCACGGGCCTCACGGCAACGCTGGGAAATGGAACGAACCGGGTGCGCGTTAACGGAAACGGCGGTGCTGTCAATCTGACTCTCGGCGCCGGCCAGAACGACGTGACAGTCCAGAATTTCACCGGCGGGGCGATGACGCTGGCAACAACCGGCAGCCTCAGCCTGCACGCACTCGCCAGCACGCTGGCCAGCCTCAAAGTCACTGGGGGTGCAGCCGGCAGCGACTTGTTCCAGGGATTCGGCCTGCATGTGACCGGAGCGACGTCGCTGGCCCTCGGGGGTGGGACGAACACAGTGCAAATCGCCGACTCGCACTTCAATGGGTTCGCCTACACCTCGACCGGCCCGGCCGACAACATTCAGGTCGAAACGGGAATCGGCAACGGTTCGGGGACGCAGTTCGACGGCGCTGTCTCGCTGACGCTGGCAGGCAATGCCCAGATCTTCGTGAGCCCGACCTTGGCATCCGACCAGACGACGTTCAAGGGGAGCGTGACGATCAAGGCGGCGACACCCAACGCTCTCCTGACAAAGAGCACCCAGGCCATCTTCGTGAAGGTGCCCAAGCTGACCAACGTCACGATTGTCTAAACGTGCCCTTCGCCAGTCGATCTGATTCTGAGGCTTGATCGCTGTCGCTCGAATGAAGGCGCGTCCGTCGCCTGATGAATCAGCGAGCCCGGCAGCGCTGGTCGCCGCACGCCGGCCGGAAGGCTATCATGTTCTGAATTGCGGTCGCGGGTTGCTCGAGCAATATGGACTGACGCGCAACGAAGAACGGTCGCGCCTGGGGAGAACGCCGGCATGAGTGAAGACGTCCCGGCATTGGAAGGAGCTTCGCCGGCTCCCGATCCGATGCGGAGCCTGCACACTTCGACCTTTCCGCAAATTCTCTCGCATTTCGGAATTTCGGTCCTGGTGACCACCTACCAGGCGGGGCGCCTGGTCATTCTGCGCAATGACGATGGCGTCCTGAACACGCACTTCCGTATGTTTCAGAAGCCGATGGGTCTGGCGCTGGCGCCGCACCGGCTGGCAATCGGATGTGAGATGGAGATCCGCGAGTTCCATAATGTCCCCGCCGTCGCCCCCAAGATTGAGCCACAGGGAAAGCACGATGTGGCTTTCCTGCCCAGAACTGCCCACGGAACGGGTGACGTCCAGATCCACGAGATGGCCTGGATCGATGGAGAAGTATGGTTCGTCAACACACTGTTTTCGTGCCTCTGCACGCGGAGCGCGATCTACAGCTTTCAGCCGCAGTGGCGGCCGTGGTTTATTTCGCAACTGGCACCTCAGGATCGCTGCCACCTCAACGGCTTGTGCGTGGTTGAGGGTCGGCCAAAGTACGTGACGGCTCTGGGAGAAACCGACGAACCTGGTGGCTGGCGCAAAAACAAGCGCGACGGCGGGATCCTGATTGACGTTGAGCAGAATCAGATCATCGCCCGCGGGCTGTCAATGCCCCACTCTCCGCGCTGGTATCGCGATCGATTGTGGCTCCTGCATTCCGGGACAGGTGGCCTGGGCTACGTTGATCCGGCAACAGGCCATTACCAGTCGGTTGTGGAATTGCCCGGCTTCACCCGCGGTCTCAGCTTCGCGGGCGAGTTTGCATTTGTCGGTCTGTCGCAGGTCCGCGAGAGCGCGGTGTTCAGTGGCATCCCAATTGCCGAACGGCCGCAATCCGAACGCTCGTGCGGTGTCTGGGTCGTCAATATTGAATCGGGCCAGATCGCCGCCTGGGTCAAGTTCGAAGACGCCGTGCAGGAGATCTTCGCGGTCGAAGTCCTGCCGCAGGCGCGCTACCCTGACGTCGTCATCGACAACCGCGAAATTCTGGCGGGATCGTTCGTGCTGCCTGATGCGGCGCTGGCCGATGTCCCCCAGCCGCAAACTACCAGCGGGAGCGATACGCCACCGTCGGGATGAGTCCAGTCGCGGGTCGTGCGCCAGATACAGGCCAGGCTGATACGCCTGGCTGCCATTCGATCGGCTTGACCGATGTCACAGCGAGTGGTCTACTTGGCGCCCGGCGACGCATACTGATTTGGCCCTTCGGGATGACGGGAGACAAACTGATGAAGAAGTCGCAAGAAACGGGCAGCGGTCGGCAAAGCGCAAAGGTATCGCGGCGGCGCTTCCTCGCAGCCTCGATCGTCGGCGCGGGAGCGGCATCCATCGGAGCGCCGGCGTTTGTGCGAGCTGCCAACTCCAACGACCGGCTCAACATCGCGATCATCGGGGCCGGTGGACGCGGAGCGGCGAATACGGCCGACGTCGTTTCTGAAAACATCGTCGCCCTGTGCGACGTTTCCGAAGCCAACCTCGACCGCGCCGCACAGCAGTTTCCGAAGGCGCGGAAGTTTACCGACTTTCGTCGGCTGTTCGATCAATCGAGCGACATCGACGCGGTCGTCGTCAGCACCTGCGAACATACGCATGCGTTTGCCACGCTGGCGGCGCTCAAGCTCAAAAAGCACGTCTACTGTGAAAAGCCGCTGACGCACAATGTCTGGGAAGCACGCGTGATCCGCGAAGCGGCGGCTCGCAAGAAAGTCGCGACGCAGATGGGGATCCAGATTCATGCTCTCGACAATTACCGCCGCGTGGTCGAGCTCATTCAGGCGCAGGCCATCGGTCCGGTGCGGGAGGCCCACGTCTGGGTGTCGCGCGCCTGGGGCTGGCAGGCCAGCGACGACGAAGCCCGCCAACACAAAGACATCGTGACGATCCGCGAGCGCCCCACCGAATCCGAGCCAGTTCCGTCCGGGCTGCATTGGGACCTGTGGCTCGGCCCTGCCCCTGACCGGCCGTTCAACAACGTCTACGTCCCTGGCCCGAAATGGTATCGCTGGTGGGCATTCGGAAATGGGACGATGTCGGACCTGGGAAGTCACTGGAACGATTTGCCATTCTGGGCTTTGAAGTTGCAATCGCCGCTCACCATCGCAGCGAAAGGACCGCCTCCGCATCCCGAACTGGCCCCGGCTTCGATGCAGGCGACGTACGAGTACGGCGCGCGCGGTGAATTGCCCCCCGTTACGCTCACCTGGTACCAGGGAGTGAATAAGCCCACGATCTGGACTGACGGAGGCATTCCCCGCTGGGACAGTGGCGTGCTCTTCATCGGTGACAAGGGAATGTTGCTTTCAGACTATACGAAACACGTACTGCTTCCCGAATCGAAATTCGCCGGTTTCGAGCGTCCCGCCCCTTCGATTCCCAAGTCGCTCGGTCACCACGCCGAGTGGATCGCCGCCTGCAAGACCGGCTCTCCCACGACGTGTAATTTCGAATATTCGGGCTGGCTGACCGAAGCCAACCATCTGGGGAACGTCGCTTATCGGGTGGGAAAGAAACTCGAGTGGGATGCGGCCAATCTGCGGTGCCCCAACGCGCCGGAAGCCGATCAGTTCCTCCGGCGCGAATACCGGCCCGGCTGGAGTCTCGCCTGAAGCCGTTCTCCCACCGTCTCCCAAGGCAGTGCGAAAATCGACCGACGCGTTATACTCTGCGCGATTCAGAGCCTTTTCTTCCAGGGGCCCAATCGGCCACGGCTGCTGATTCGTAAGGCAATACTGACGAGACCAGACGCATGGAACCGCGCGAACTATCCGACAAGCAGCGCCATTGGCTGGAAGCAGAGCTTGCCGATTGGAGCCGCCAGGAACTGATTTCTGCCGAACAGGCGACGAAGATTCTCGGCCTCTACGAATCGGCGGAAGCGGTCGGAGAGCGCAAGCAGTCGAAGTTTACGTTTGCCATCATGAGCCTGGCGGCGCTGCTCGTGGGGTTCGCGCTGCTGCTGCTGGTCGGCTACAACTGGGACGCGCTCCCGCGGGCCGCCAAGTTGTTCGCGATCTTCGGAACGATCCTGGGAACGCACGCGGGGGCCCTGTACCTGCGATTCGTGCGCGGCGCTCCGCGGGCCGGAGAAATTGTCGCGTTCCTCGGTTGCCTGTTCTACGGTGCTGGGATCTGGCTGGTAGCGCAGGTTTTTCATCTCGATTCGCACTACCCGGACGGCATGTGGTGGTGGGCGGTCGGAGTGCTTCCGTTTGCACTGTGTCTCGACACCGTGCTCCTGCACTGCCTGCTTGTGGCGCTCCTGGGAACCTGGGCCGGAATGGAAATCATCGGGTTCTCAAACCTGGCGGTGCGGCTGTTCTGGGGCTGGTGGAATTTTCCCAATGGCGCCTACACTCTGCCGCTGATGGCTCTGCCCGGTCTCATCTGGGCGTATCGCAAGAATTCGCCTTTTACCGCATGGCTGTATGTCCCGCTCCTGGCCTGGTGGATCGTGCTGCAGGCGTTCGCCTGGGACATGGAATGGCAGATGGTCTACATCGTGGGGATGGTCGGCGCGCTGTTCCTCGTGATCGCCGAAGTTCACCGCGCGGGGAGTCCCTTTGCCATCGCCTACCAGTTCTGGGGAACGGTCCTCGTCGCCGGGACGCTGATTCCGCTCACGTACACCGATTTTCATCGCGAGCTCTACCACTGGTACGGATCATCGATCGATTCGTCGGTCTTCGGCGATTTGGCGCAGCTCGCAGCGATCGTCATTCTGGTGGCAGCGGTGCTCGCGCTGTGCGCGTACTTGCGGAGCGCGGGCCCTGTCGCGTCGATTCCCGCGCGGCTTGTCGAACTCGCGAGGAGGCAGTGGGTGCCGGTCAGCCTGGCCATCGGAATGGCTGGCATGCTCCTGGGATCGATCATCACCCGCGGCCTGGATAGCGATGGTGCCGCAATGTGGCTGGTGATTCTGGCCAATGTCGGCATGGTCGGTATGGCGCTGTGGCTGATGCGGGTGGGGCTGTCCGAAGATCGCGGCCGCCCCTTCATCTTCGGCGTTCTGTATTTCCTGCTCTGGGCCGTCCTGCGGTATATCGATCTGTTCGCCGGCATGGGGGGCATGCTGGGGGCCGCGCTCATGTTCTTTCTGGTCGGTGCGGCGCTGTTCGGCGTAGGGATCTTCTGGCGAAAGCGAAAGGCGGTGCGGCATGTCTGACGTTTCCTCGATTCCAGCGACCGGAACCAATCCCACCGGCCTTCAGCCCCGCATCGACCGGCTCGCCGATTTCGTCAAGTCGCATCAGCAGCCGATTCTGTTCGCCGGTGTGTGTCTGCAGGCACTGGTGCTGATCGCGATGATCGCAATTCACGCGGCTCCCTATCTCGTGGGAGAGCGAATCGTCCTGAAAGTTGTCCCGATCGATCCGCGCGACTTCTTTCGCGGCGACTACGTCATCCTGAGGTACGAGGTCAACCGTCTGCCGGCCGGCGGTATTCCCGGAATTGCGCCGCCAAGATTCTGGTGGTCGCGTCGCGATCGCTCGCAGGAGTCCAACGACAAAACCGTCTACGTCACCGTCGAGCCTGATGCCGACGGCCGGCACTGGCATGCGAAAGACTACAGCACCGAAAAGCCGTCCACCGGCAAATACCTGCGTGGGAAGTATTCTTCCAGCAACGTTTCCGGAGCGCCCCTCACCTACGGCATTGAAGCGTACTACGTGCAGGAAGGGGAGGGAAAACGCCTGGAAGACAAGCGCAACTCGCAGCACCTCTCGGCAGAGATTGCCGTCGCCCCGTGGGGACAGGCCAAACTCGTGCGCCTGATCGAAGAGTAACTCGCTCGCTCTAGGCCAGGATATCCTTCACCACCGTGCCGTGAATGTCGGTGAGCCGGAAGTCGCGCCCCTGGAAGCGGTACGTCAGCCGCTCGTGATCGATCCCCAGGCAGTGCAGCATCGTGGCGTTGAGGTCGTGAATGTGCACCGGCTTGTCGACGACGTTGTAGCTGAAGTCGTCGGTCTCGCCATGGACGATTCCCGGCTTGACGCCGCCGCCGGCCAGCCACATCGTGAAATTGCGCGGGTGGTGATCACGCCCGTAATTGTCTTTCGTGAGGGTCCCCTGGCTGTAGACCGTGCGGCCGAATTCGCCCCCCCACACTACCAGCGTATCCTTGAGCATGTCTCGCGCCTTGAGGTCCTTGAGGAGCGCGGCGGTCGGCTGGTCGGCGGTTTTTGTCAATTGGCGGATCGCGCCCGGCAAGCCGCCGTGATGGTCCCACCCGCGCAGGAAAACCTGAATGAACCGCACATCGCGCTCGGCCAGTCGCCGGGCCAGCAGGCAGTTGTATGCGTAGGATCCAGGCTGCGTGACCTCGGGGCCGTACATCTCGAGTGTCTCCTTCGACTCCTTCGAAATGTCGGTCAACTCGGGGACCGACGTCTGCATGCGATACGCCATTTCGTATTGCGCGATGCGGGCGCTGATTTCCGGATCGCCAATCTCGGCCAGCTTCTGCTGGTTGAGTTCCCCCAGGCCGTCGAGCATCATCCGCCGCCGGCTATCGGTGACGCCGGGAGGATTCGACAGATACAGCACCGGATCTCCCACCGACCGCAAAGCGACTCCCTGGTGGTTCGTGGGGAGCCAGCCCGATCCCCACAATCTCGAAAACAGCGCCTGCGGCTGTGAGCCCGCCCCCAGGCGGGAGTGCAGAACGACATACGCAGGCAGGTCCTTATTCGGGCAGCCGATGCCGTAGGAGAGCCAGGCGCCGGCGCTGGGGCGACCGGGAATCTGGCTGCCCGTTTGAATATACGTAATTGCCGGGTCGTGGTTGATCGCTTCGGTGTTCACCGTCTTGACGATCGCCAGATCATCGACGACCGACGCGATGTTTGGCAATAGCTCGCTGATCCAGGCCCCCGATTGGCCGTATTGCTGAAATTTGAAAACCGACGGCGCGACGGGCAATCGCGTCTGTCCCGAAGTCATCGTCGTGATCCGCTGTCCCTTGCGAATCGTCTCGGGCAGATCTTTATCGAAATATTCTTCGAGCTTCGGCTTGTAGTCGTAGAGATCGAGCTGCGACGGCGCATCGGCCATGAACAGCCAGATGATCCGTTTGGCGGTCGGCTTATGATGCAGTTGCGGCAGATCGCCGAACGTTTTGAGTTCGGGGGGGACGACCGGAGCCTGGTCGGCAAACAACTTCGGGTTCAGAATCGAGGCCAGAGCCGCCGTGCCGATCCCACACGCCGATTTGCCGAAGAAATAACGGCGCGTGAGGTGTGAGGCAAATTCGCTGCGAGGATCCATGATTGCTGTTCCGTGAGAAAATCGAACCCGAAAATTGACTCTTCCGCTGCAGCCTCATTCCTTCGTGACAGTCTCATCCAGGTTGAGCACGAGGTTGGCCACCATCGTCCAGGCAGCCAGCTCACTGACGTCGAGCGCCGCATTGCGCTGCGCTTCACCGACCGAAAGCAGTTTCGTGGCTCCGTCGGCGTCTGCCCGGAACTCGGCCAATTCAGACTCATAGACCTTGAGCAAGACGGCAGCTTCACCGGCCGTCGGCCGCCGCGACGTGGCCACCCGAAAGGCAAATGCCGCTCGATCGGCGGGCGTCGCGCCCCCTTCGGTCATCATTCGTTCGGCCAGCTTGCGGGCCGCTTCGACATACTGCTTGTCATTGAGCAGCACCAGCGCCTGGAGTGGCGTATTGGTGCGCGAACGTCGCACGGTGCACGCCTCCCGCGACGGCGCGTCAAACGTCAGCATCGTCGGCGGCGGAGAGGTCCGCTTCCAGAAGGTGTACATGCTGCGGCGATAGAGGGCCTCACCCGCATCCTGCTTGAACGTTCCGGTCGTACTCCCTTGAAAACCAATAGCCTCCCAGAGCCCCTCGGGCTGATACGGCTTGACGCTCCGGCCGCCGATTTTTTCGACCAGCAGGCCGCTGGCGGCCAGGGCGCTGTCGCGGATCGCCTCGGCATCGAGACGAAAGCGCGGGCCGCGGGCGAGCAGCTCATTCCCCGGGTCGCGACCGACCAGTTCCGGCGTGACGCGCGACGACTGCTGGTACGTCGCCGAGGTCACGATCAATTTCAGCACGTGCTGGACGTTCCAGCCGCTCTCGCGGAATTCGACAGCCAGCCAGTCGAGCAGTTCGGGATGCGTCGGCCATTGCCCCTGGGCACCGAAGTCTTCAGCCGTCTTGACGATTCCCGTTCCAAAGAACTGCTGCCAGAGCCGGTTCACCATCACGCGGGCCGTGAGCGGGTGATCGGGAGAAACGAGCCACCGGGCCAGTCCCAGCCGATTGGCAGGTGCATCCGGCGGAAGCGGCGGGAGGGCTGCCGGAACGCCGGGGGTTACTTTGTCTCCCTTTTTGTCATACTGCCCGCGGACGAGCAGGAACGATTCCCGCATTTGGGCCAATTCGCCGGCAACCATGGTGATCGGGATCGAATCGTCGACTGCTTTGCGCTTCTTTTCGGTCTCGGCAATCTGCTGATGGAGCGGGTCGAACACCGGTTTTGTCTTGCCGTAGACATATTCCAGAAAATAATCGCGAAGCGCTTTTTTCTGCGCATCATCGCGCTTGTCGGCTTCGACCTTCACCGCTTCCTGAACAGGTCCCGGCACTGCCGATTTTGACTGCGCCCGTTCATAGCTCTCCCAGACGAACTGCGACTCGAACGACTCTCCCGCTTGCGGCGTACGGCTGATAATGCCGGCACGGTCCCAGTAGACCGTGCCATCGTGCTGGGTAAATGCCCAGCCATTGAGGACCGCCCCCGGTGCCAGCCCCACCTTGCTGCATTCGACTTCCAGCCGCGCCCACGTTCCCGGCTGCGGGAGCGAACCCATCCCAAACCGGCTGGGAGAATTTGCGGCTCCCCAGGGAATCACATCCTCTCCCCAGATGGCCCGATGCTCCCAGGTGCTGTCATTCCACTGGAGCATGATTTCTTTGGGAGGGTTGGCAGGGTCGAGATAGACGTAGGCAAAGAACTTGTCTCCTTCGCCGACGCGCAGCCCGGGCGAGGCATCGGTGAAGAAATGCTGACTCACCCCCCGAGCCGTCCGCGTGGATGACTTCTCGCCGCTGAACACGGGGCGATCCGCTTTCGTCACAAATTCCCAGGGGGTGTTCCCCTGAGGTTTTGCACCGGCCGGCAGGTCGTCTTCGATCCAGACGTACTCCTTGGGTTCCGCAGTACTCGCTCCTTCCGGAACGGGCGGCTCGACATATTCGACTTTCGCCAGTTCCTCGCCGATCTTTTGCCGGAGTCCCGCCAACTGCTGATCGAGCGAAGCCAGTTCGGCAGTCTGCTCAGCCGCCGGAACCTTCATCACGGGCGGCGGACCGCTGGCGTTCCCATCCATGGCATTTTCGGCGATGCCGTTGAAGAACGAGTAGAGCTGGTAGAACTCCTTTTGCGTGAATGGGTCGTACTTATGGTCGTGACAGACCGAACAGCCGAGCGTCAACCCCATGAAGACCGTGGAGGTCGTTTCGACCCGGTCGACGTTGTAGCGCACGAGCACTTCGTCGTCGATCGAACCTCCTTCGCTCGTCGTCACGTTGCAGCGGTTGAATCCGCTCGCGATCTTCTGTTCGACAGTCGCCTCAGGGAGCAAATCCCCCGCGAGTTGCTCGACGGTGAACCGGTCGAACGGCAGATTGCGATTGAACGCCTTGATCACCCACTCGCGGTACAGCCACATCGACCGCTCATTGTCGAGATGCAGTCCGTGCGTATCGCCGTAGCGGGCCGCGTCGAGCCAGTACCGCGCCATGTGTTCGCCGTAGCGTGCATTGGACAGCAGCCGCTCGACCAGTCGTTCATAGGCATCGCCGGCCGTGTCGGCCAGAAACGCATCAACTTCAGCAGGAGTCGGAGGGAGGCCAGTGAGATCGAACGTCACGCGGCGAATGAGGGTCGTGCGATCAGCCGGCGCCGCGGGGGCCAGCCCTTCCTGGTCCAGCCGGGCCAGGACAAACCGATCAATCGGATTGCGAACCGCCGTTTCGTTTTTGACTGTGGGCAGTTGCGGACGGACCGGCGCAACGAAAGCCCAATGGCCGCGCATTGTGGCCCCCTCGTCGATCCACCGCTTGATCAGTTCAATCTGTTGCGGCGAGACCGCTTTCCCGGATCCCGGAGGGGGCATCTTCGCGGTGGCATCGTCGGCCGTCAGACGCTGGTAGAGCTCGCTCTCGCCGCTCTGCCCCGGAACAATCGCCGCGACCCCCGATTCCAGCTTGCCGGTTGCACCTTCGTGCGTATCGAGCCGCAGTCCGGCCTTCCGTTCTTCCTTGTCGGGCCCGTGACACTTGTAGCAGGTGTTCGACAGGATGGGTCGGATGTCGCGGCTGAAATCAACGGGGCGGGTCTGCGCCGTTCCAATTGACGGACTAAGGACTCCGCAGACAACAGCAGCAGCGACAAGCAACTTCGAGCAAAATTGCTTCATGGAGGGCCCTTCGGCGCAGGACGCGGGGATGGCTCAATTCATGGCGGGACCGTTCATTCCAACGGCATACCCCATTATACGATCGAAAATCAGGGGGGTGCAATGGCTCAGCCGCGCAAATGCCCCGACACGACTGTGACTGCCTTCCCGGACAGCACAACCCGCGCTCCCTGCAGTCGCACGCCGATAATCCCTCCCCGCGCCGAGATCTGATGGCCGAGCAGGTCAGTCTTGCTAAGCCGCGCTCCCCAGAACGGCCCGAGGCAGCAGTGGGCCGAGCCGCAGACCGGGTCTTCGTCGACGCCGACCGCCGGTGCGAAGAACCGCGACACGAAATCGAACTGCCGGTCCGAAGAGGGGGCTGTCGCGATTATCCCCCGCGCGCGAATCTTGCCGACCAGTCCGAAATCGGGCCGCAAATTCCGCACGGCTTCTTCCGTCGCGAACTCGGCAATCACATCAAACCGGTTTCGCCCGACCGACAAGGGCTCGGCGCCCAGCGCCACGTTCAGTTCGGGCATCGCCGGCACGACGTCGGGCGGCTCGGCAGGAAAGTCGAGTTCAATGCGCTCCCCGGCGCGCCGGCAGGTGAGCAGGCCACTGCGGGTCTGAAACCTGATCGGCTCGTCGACGGGCGCGAACCTTTGTTCCCACAGCAGGTGCGCACTGGCGAGCGTCGCATGCCCGCACAGATCGACTTCCACTCGCGGCGTAAACCAGCGCAGATTGAATTCTGATCCCTGCGGCACAATGAACGCCGTTTCCGAGAGATTCATTTCCCCGGCGACAGCTTGCATCCAGTTTGCGTCGGCCGGCGCCGTCAGCGGACAGATGGCTGCCGGGTTTCCCTGAAACGCCCTCTCGGCGAACGCATCGACAATGTAAATCGGAATGGTCACGTGAGGGCGGTCTTAAGAGAGCAATTTCCGCATCGCAGCAATCAGTTCCGGTTCGCCAACAGTTGTCTGCTCTCCGGTCTTCAGGTCCTTGATCTTCCACTGGCCCGCCTGAAATTCGTCGGCGCCGGCGATCAGGGCCAGGCGAAAGCCCTTGCGATCGGCGTACTTGAGCTGCTTGCCCACCTGCCGCGCGTCGGGGAAGACTTCGGCATTGATCCCCGCGCCACGCAGCACGCGGCCAATCCGCAGGTAGTCGCCCAGGTGCTGCTGGTCGAACAGGACAATCATAACTGGGGCGGGAGTCGATGCCGTGCCAAGCTGGCCGAGGTTCTCAAGGGCAGCCAGGAGCCGATCGACTCCCAGGCTGGCACCGACCCCGGGGAGCTTCTGATTCGTAAACAGGCCCGCCAGATTGTCGTACCGGCCTCCCGAGCAGACGCTGCCGATCGTTGGATCGTCAGTCAGAAACGTTTCGTAAATTGTCCCGGTGTAATAGTCGAGGCCCCGTGCGATCGATACGTCGAGGCCGATTCGGCCGGTGTCGATTCCGGCGGTCGCCGCCGCCGCGAACAACTCGCGCAGCCGCGCCAGTCCATCTTCTCCAACAGAACTCCCCGCCAGCAGCGGATCGAGCCGGGCCAGGATCTCTGCAGGCGATCCGGTCAGCCCAGCCAGTTCGAGGACGCCGGCTGCCTGCTCGGCAGTCGCGCCGACGCGCTCGACCATCTCGGCAATCACGCCGTCGCGCCCGATTTTGTGCAGTTTGTCGAGCGCGCGCAGTACGCCTGCGGTTTTGTCGGCCAGGCCCAGCTTTTCCAGCAGGCCGTTGAGTACCAGGCGATTATTGACCCGGATCGTGAACCGCTCGAAGCCGAGTGCCGTGAACAGGTCGTGAATGACGAGCAGGGTTTCGATGTCGGCGGCGTTGGATTCCGTGCCGATCGTGTCGAAATCACTCTGCATGAATTCGCGATAGCGGCCGCGCTGCGTGTTTTCGCCGCGCCACACCGTCCCCTGGTGATAGCGTTTGAACGGGGTGCCGATGTCGTTGAGGTGCTGGGCGGCGAACCGCGCAAACGGAACGGTCAGGTCGAACCGCATCGCGACGTCGCGCCCTCCCTGATCAGTGAACCGGAAGAGCTGCTTGTCGGATTCGTCTCCCCCCTTGCCGAGCAGGATCTCGGTGTACTCCAGGGCCGGCGTGTCGATCGGGGAAAAGCCGTAGCTGCGATACACCTGCCGCGCCGTTTCCAGAATTCGCTCGCGGGCCAGCGCCATCGAGGGAAGGTAATCGCGGAATCCCTTCAGCGTCTGCGGCTTGATCAATCCCGACGACACATCCGCTCCTTATTCTCGATTCCACGCAAACAAGTGATCGGGCTCGACCTGGCAATAGACACGGCACGCTGGCCGCAGGTTCCCGTTCAGCCGACGATCGGCAGGCTGACCTGGCTGCTTTCTCCCTGTTTCCGCCGCCGGCGCGGGAGGACCGCCTCGGCGTATTCCCAGACCTGCTCGGGAGTTTCGAACAGCCGGTCGTGGAGTCCCTGATCGTCGTACTCGCATTTGCTCGTGCTGTAGTCGCGGCAGATCTGCGGGCGGTCGTCGTAGTTGCCGCAGCGATAGTCGGCCTGAAGGTGCTGACAGTCGCCGTAGACGCACAGATACCAGGTTCCCTCTTCGACGTAGGCCGTGATGTGACCGTGCATCATGAACCAGCGCAGATTGTCGAAATCCTGACGCGTGGTGGGAGTGTCGATGGGGACCGAAAAGTACCGGCAGCATAAGGCCGTGCAATACGAACACAGTATTTCGCCGGGCTTCAATTGATCGCGTTTAATGGGGAATTCTGGCATGAGGGGATTGTAACGAATCGGGACGTTGAACTGAAACTCGACCGTGATATACTGGCTGTGGCGCTCCGGCAGGTTTGGTAATCTGACAGCGCTGCCGGTGCGCGTCGAGCGAATTTGATTCGACCTTGTTTCAGGACCAATGCTAATGAATACGGCTGTTGCAACAGAACCACCGGTGCAGGCTGCTGCCAAGGGACTGAAAGGGGTCATCGCCGCCGACAGTGCGGTCTGCCTCGTCGACGGTGAGGCGGGTCGCCTGATTTATCGTGGCTACTGCATCCACGAACTGGCCCAGCACAGCAATTTTGAAGAAGTCTGCTACCTGCTCCTGAAAGGTGACCTCCCCAGCGCCTTCCAGTTGGAAGAATTCAGCTCGGAACTGGCGCAGTACCGACGGCTGCCCGACGGCGTCCTGGCGTTTCTGAAGTCGCTGCCGCGCGACATGCTCCCCATGTCGGCCCTGCGATCGGCCGTTTCGGTGGCCGGACTGTACGATCCCCAGGCCGAGGAAACTTCGCCCGAGTCAAATTCCCAGACCGCTCTGAAGCTGATCGGCATGATGTCGACACTGGTGGCGGCAATCCATCGGCTGCGTCAGGGAAAGGAGCCGCTCGAACCGAGAACCGACCTCAGCCATTCGGGCAATTTCATGTACCTGCTCAACGGCCGCATTCCCACCGCCGATGAGACCCGGGCCATGGACCTGATCCTGATCCTGCACGCGGAGCACGGCTTCAATGCCAGCACGTTTGCCGCACGCGTCATCAGCGCCACTCTGTCGGACTGGTACTCGGTCATTTCGGGAGCGATCGGCGCGCTGAAGGGCCCATTGCACGGCGGTGCAAACACCGAAGTCCTGAAATCGTTGATGGAAATCGGCGAAGTGAAGAACGTCGTTCCCTACGTTGAGGGGATTCGCGCCCGCAAGGGAAAGTTCATGGGCTTCGGCCATGCCGTGTATCAGGTCGAAGACCCCCGCGCCCGGCATCTGAAAGAACTGTCGCGCCGGCTGGGACTCGAAAAGGGGGAGCCCAGGTGGTACGAGATCTCGATCGAACTGGAAAAGGTGGTCAAGGAAACGATCCGCAAGAATTGCAACGTCGACTTCTACTCGGCCAGCCTCCAGCACTATATGGGAATCCCGGGCGAGCTGTTTACGTGCATCTTTGCCGCCAGCCGCATCGGCGGCTGGTGCGCTCACGTGCTCGAACAGTGGGCCGACAATAAGATCATCCGCCCCTCCAGCAATTACACCGGTCCGGCTGAGCGCACCTACCAGCCGATCGAAAAGCGCTAAAGCCGTGCCGCTGACTCCCGCCCAGGCCGTCGCCCGCTGCCAGACGATTCTGGCACACGCCTGGATGGTGCGGACGTTCGTCAAGCATGCGCCTGAGGCAGAGGACTTTCCCGAGCTGATGGAAATCGCACGGTCGGTGTTCGACACGTCACGGGCCCTTGAAGTGCACGTCGCCGATCCGACAGCGTATCTTCAGACGTTGCGGAAAAAGATCGGCAAACTGCGGCAGGCCGCCGACAAATTCCGGAATGATGCGCCGCTGGCATCGACCCATACCAATTTTCAGCAGGCGGTAATTTCCATCGACGCCTGCGTTGGCGATCTGGAAGCGGTCCTGGCGAGCCAGGCGGCGACCACTTAGGGCCTCCGCCAGTGCTTTATGGAGGTCAAACGGCGCAGGCTGAAGCCTGAACTCCAACTTCTGCGACCCGAAGTTCCAGTCACAGGCGAGGGTGGAAAACCGGGCGACGTTCTGGGATAGTCTGGGTTGGTTCGTCTCCTTCTTCTCTCCAAATCCATATTCTTCGCGCAGGTTCCATGTCTTCGTCTGCACCGTTTCCTCGTCGTGCGCTCGTCAGCGTCTCTGATAAATCGGAACTGGGCCCGTTCATCAAGGGGCTGGCGGCCCTGGGGTTCGAAATCGTCTCGACCGGCGGGACACGCCGGTTTCTGCTCGAGCAGAATATTCCGGTGATCGATATTTCGCAGTACACCGGCTTCCCCGAGATGATGGATGGCCGGGTCAAGACGCTCCATCCGCGGGTGCATGGGGGCCTGCTGGGGCGACCCGACCTGGCTGACGACGCACAGTCCATGCGCGAACACGGGATCCTGCCGTTCGAACTGGTCGTCTGCAATCTGTACCCCTTCGAGGCGACGATCGCCAAGCCCCATGTGAGCGTGGACGAGGTGATTGAGAATATCGACATCGGCGGTCCGAGCATGATCCGCTCGGCGGCGAAGAACCATGCCTATGTCGGCGTCGTCACGCGCTCCGGCCAGTACGCGCGCGTGCTCGAGGCACTCCAGGCGGGGCCGCTGCCAGCCGACCTGCGCCGCGAACTCGCCGGGGCCGCTTTCGAAATGACCGCCCGCTACGACCGGGCAATCGCCAATTACATGGCGAAGCTGACGGGGAGCACAGATACTGGTTTCCCGGAAACGCTGTCGCTGGGGCTCTCGCGCAAACTCGAACTGCGGTACGGCGAAAATCCGCATCAACAAGGGGCACTTTACGTTGAAACCAATCCGCCTGCTGCGTCGCTCGCGGCTGCCGAACAGCTCCACGGCAAGGAACTTTCGTACAACAACCTGCTCGATCTTGATGCGGCGCTGAATTTAGTTCGCGAGTTTGCCGGTCCGGCGGCGGTGGTCCTCAAGCACAATAACCCTTGCGGCGCGGGAATCGGCTCTTCGCTGCATCAGGCCTTCCTGCGGGCTTATGCCGGAGACCCGGTGAGTGCATTCGGTTCGATTCTCGGGTTCAATCGGCCGGTCGACCTGGCGGTCGCCGAAGAACTGTGCCTTCCCGACCGGTTCGTCGAGGCGATTATCGCCCCCGATTACACCCCCGAGGCGTTCGCAGCGCTGACGACCCGGCCAAAGTGGAAAGCCAATGTCCGGCTCCTCAAGTGTGCGGCCCTCAACGAGGTGCGACCGAAGGGGTACGAATATCGCCGCGTCTCGGGGGGACTCCTGGTGCAGGATCTCGACGACGAGCGCGATCCGGAAGTCGAATGGAAGTGCGTGACGAAGCGTCAGCCGACAGCATCTGAGCTCACCAATCTCAAGTTTGCCTGGAGCGTCTGCCGGCACGTGAAGTCCAACGCGATCGTGTTTGCCCGGGAGGGAGCCGTGATCGGCGTTGGCGCCGGCCAGATGAGCCGGGTCGATTCGGTGATGATCGCCTCGCAGAAATCCCAGGGGCGCAGCGCCGGTGGAGTGGTGGCCTCGGATGCGTTCTTTCCGTTTCGCGACGGCGTCGATCTGGCGGCCAAGGCGGGAATCACCGCCGCCATCCAGCCGGGAGGGAGCCGCAATGACGCCGATACGATCGCCGCCTGCGACGAGCACAACATGGCGATGCTGTTCACCGGCCGCCGGCACTTCAAACACTGAGCCAGAGGCTCCGCAATTGCGCCGCTGATGGAATTCACCGGACGGGACGTACCGAACCAACAAAACCGCCGGTTGGAGGCTCCCATGAGCCGCCAACCGGCGCGGGCGTTTCAAATATCGTCACACGGCAACTGATCCCGTGCGACAGCTTAGATTACTTGTTGTCGAGCGGATTCGACGGCGTGTCCGGCGTTTCCGGAGTGGGGGGAGTGACCTTGGTGTCGGCTCCGGCACCTGTCTTGGCTCCCGTGCTGTTCAGGTTCGTTCCAGTCGAACCGCGGACTTTGGTCCCGGCGGCCGGCGGATTCGCGCCGCTTCCGGGGGCCGGTGCATTTAAGTTGGCTCCCGCACCAGTCTTGGCACGAGCGTTGGCACCGTTAGCCGCAGCACCGTTTGTTCCCTGGATGGCAGCGCCAGCGGCGGGTGCATTCACGTTCGCACGCGTACCAGCACGAGTGGTCCCCGCCGGAACCGGTCCCTGGATCGCCCCGGGAACTCCGACGCCTCCCTCGATCACCGTCCCGCGCGGTCCGTATTGTGTCCCATAAGCCTGACCGTTCGGAATGCCATCCGGGCTGTTGTAGGCTTCGGGAGCCGGCGCCGGCGCACCGCCATCGTACGTTTGCGGCACACTGGAAGCAGGAGCCTGCATCATTCCTGTACTTGAATACCCGTTGTTGTAATAGCCATTCGAATTGCAGCAGCAGCGACGGTGGCGCGCCTGCGCCTCGTGGCCGGGTCCTGCGAGCGTCAGCGCAATTGCAGCGGCAAGACCAATCGTTCCAGAAATCCATTTGCGAAGCATGGTTCACTCTCCTGTAGGCTTTGAATGGTACGACCCGCAGTTCCCCGATTCGCCCCGATTCGCAAAGAGCGCGCCGCGAGCGACCAATTGCCAATCCGGAAGCTCGAAACCGGACTCGCGCTGTCTGAAATCCCCCACGACCTTCCCGGCGCAGAAGCTGAATCGGAGCCGTCAGATCGCCAGTTCGTCGCAGAATCAGCCAGGTTCGCACCGGCGAATCGAATGCGACAGCGCCCGTCAGGTCCTCCACTGATGGGTATCAAAGAGACCACTTCAACAGTTCCGGGGGCGGCGGCGAATTGGCCATGTTTCAGCCAGGGCGGTCGCCGTGAAGTCAGGAAGCTGGTGGTGTCTTAACGACCAGGTTCCGCCCGATTGGACGGCGCAGTGGGCTGCGGATACGATGGCAGATCGTTTTTCTCGAGCAGCCTGCGTGGAAAGTGGCGGGTCTTTTGTAAATCTCCAGGAACCGGTGATGGAATTGACAGTCGTTGCGGAGAAGTTTCAGCGGGCCACTGAGGAAATCGGTAAAGTCCTGGTGGGGCAGCATGAGCTCGTCGAAGCCACGCTGATCGCCCTGTTCTGCGAAGGGAACGTGCTGATCGAAGGGGTCCCCGGCCTGGGGAAGACACTGCTGGTCAATACGCTCAGCAAAGTCCTTTCGTGTGGCTTCAAGCGGGTGCAATTTACCCCTGACCTGATGCCCTCGGACCTCACCGGCCATTCAATCTACAACATGGCCGACCAGCAGTTTCATTTCAATCAGGGCCCGATCTTCACGAACCTGCTGCTGGCGGACGAAATCAACCGGGCGCCGGCCAAGACGCAGTCGGCCCTGCTCGAAGCGATGCAGGAACGGCAGGTGACGGTCGATGGCACGACCTACCCGCTGGCGCGCCCGTTCATCACGATCGCTACGCAGAACCCTCTCGAGCAGGAGGGAACCTATCCGCTTCCCGAGGCACAGCTCGACCGCTTTATGTTCAAGCTGCTTGTCGGTTATCCGGCGACGACCGAGGAACAGACGATCCTGCAGCACTATGCCGAAGGACGCGACGCCCGCGATCTGTCGCGATTCGATCTCGCGCAGGTGCTCACCGGCCAGCAGGTGCTCGAAGTCCAGCAGGCCAGCGCAGCCGTCATCGTCGAAGCCTCGATCATCAACTACATCACCGCGATCGTGGGCCGCACCCGCAACTGGCATTCCGTGGCTGTGGGTGCCAGCCCGCGGGCGGGGGTCAACATTCTGCTGGCAGCCCGCGCCATGGCCGCCTGTCATGGCCGCAATTTTGTTGTGCCTGATGACGTCAAGGAACTCACTCCCTGGGTCCTGAGGCACCGGCTGCGGCTGCGTCCCGAGGCCGAAATCGAAGGTGTCTCGGCGGACGACACGATTCATGAAATTCTCGACGCCGTCGAGGCCCCGCGCAAATGACGCCGCGCTGGCCAATGCTGGTGTTGTTCATCCTTGCCGGGTGCGTTCTGTGTACACCGACAGCTCTGGCGGCGTTCATCGACCTGGCCCCGGCCACAACCCGCCTCTGGCATGGGCTGGGAATTGCCTGCAACCTGCTGATCTTCGGGCTGTCGCTCGTGGACCTCGCCGTGTCACCGTCCTTGCGGCAGATTGAAGTCGAGCGCGAGATGAGCGACGTCATGAGCGTGGGAGCCCGCAACGCCGTCCGCATCTGGCTGACGAATCGCAATCGCAGTTCGGTGCAGGTCGATTTTCAGGACGAACCGCCTGAGCCCTGCGCCACCGACGGCCTGCCGTTCGTCATGTCGCTGGCCCCGCTCAAGGCACGGTATCGCGTGTATTACGTCGAGCCGCACCACCGCGGGACGACGCAGTTCAACGACATTTATCTGCGCAGCACGAGCCGTCTCGGATTCTGGACCTTTTTCGACCAGCGCCACGCGGCCAGGCAAATCAAGGTGTATCCCGACATTCAGGCGGTGCATGGGATCGAGCTCCTGGCCCGCCGCAACCGGCTCGCCGAAGCCGGTCTCAAGCTTTCGCGCCTGCGGGGCCGGGGAACCGAGTTCGACCGGCTTCGCGAATACCGCCGCGAAGACGAGTTCCGCCACATCGATTGGAAAGCGACAGCCCGCCAGCGGCAGGTGATCAGCCGTGAATACGTCGTCGAGCGTAACCAGAATATCCTGATCGTCCTCGATTGCGGCCGGTCGATGTGCAACGAGCTGGGAGGGATTTCACACCTCGACCGGGCGCTGAATGCGGCGATCGTGCTCAGCTACATCGCACTGCGGCAGGGAGACAACGTGGGCTTCCTGGCGTTTTCGAACCGGGCCGAACGCTGGGTCCGGCCCGTGCGCGGTGCGGGGGCGATCCAGACGATCATCCGCCACACGTACGATCTCCAACCCCGGTACGAAGCCTCGGACTACAGCCTGATGGTTGAAGAACTGCGCCGGCGATTCCGCAAGCGGTCGCTGGTGGTCCTGCTGACACACGCTCTGGACGAACTGCACCTGGGGTCGATTACCCGGCACGTGCGCGAACTCCGTTCGCCGCACCTGGTGCTGGCGTCGTTCCTGCGCAACGTCCCGCTGTTCGAGCGGATGCAGAGCGTGCCGACGACCGACGTCGACGCCTTTCAAATCGCCGCCGCCGCCGAGATGGTGCACGCCCAGACGCGCCAGATCGCCGAACTGGGGCATTCGGGGCTCCTGGTTCTCGATGCGCTCCCCGAGCAACTGTCCGCCGACCTGATCAGCCGCTACCTCGATATCAAAGCGCGGCACCTGCTGTAAACCGGTTCGACACGTTGCCAAAAGGCAGCGCGGGGCCTGGCGTGTTGCCTTTGGCGCAAGGGCCTTGCACTTCAGGCCTTGCGGCGGCTGACGAGTCGGATCGAGCGATCGGCCGGTTGCGCCGCGGCATCATCATCGAGCGGCGTCCCGCGCCGAATCGAGCATCCGACCTCGATCATCTTCAAATTCTCAATGTTCAGTTAGCTTTACACTTACGCTCACTGCGCCCGGCGGCGCGCTAAGAAATCTTGGCAGAATGTTCAGAGTGGCATCGGCATTGCTTTTCATCCCCTCACGATCGACGACAACGAGCACCACCCGCAACCTGCCCGCCAGCATGGGGCCGGCAGGTTGCCCAGGAATCAAACCGAACTTCTGCCCCACTCTCTCGAAAACTGGAAAGCATCCATCGTGAAGAACCTCTGCAAACTGTTCATCCAGGACGAAGCCGGCTTTGTCGTTTCCGCGGAACTGGTCCTCGTCTGCACGATCACCACCCTGTCGCTGTGCGTCGGCTTGAGCGAGGTCTCCTTCGGCATCAACCAGGAACTGGAAGACGTGGGAGCCGCCTTCGGCAGTCTCAACCAGACCTTCCACTGCAACGGCCTGACGAACAACAAGGGAACCTCCAAGAGCGGAACCTGCTTCTTCGACCAGACTGACATGTGCGACAACCAGCACGACATCGTCGCGACCGGTGGCACCCCCGAGGGGAATAACTGGTAATCCTGCGAAATCATCCCACCGGCCGCCGCTCAGTTCGGCAATCGCAGAACCCCGGCGGCCACTTCTCTCATCCAGATCGACCTGACGACCCCCGCCTGACCAGCGGGGGTTGTTTCGTTCTTTGAAGGGAACATGACTCATCCCGGCAGGGAGTGGCGAATCAGAAACCAGACCGGTAAAGTGGTGGTTGTCTGCAATGATTGATCGCCCCGCTCGAAAGGGTCTCGATGAAAACCTGTCCCGCCTGTGCCGAGGAAGTCGCCGCCGACGTCGCCACCTGTCCGCACTGCGGGATCAGTATGCAGGAGTACGGCGAGTCGCGCAGCGGTAAGTCGGCAGGTCGCAAGCTGCCGATCTGGGTGATTCTGCTGATTGTGGGGGGGGCCGTTCTGGGACTCCTGATGATCTGCGCCATTCCGGTGGCGCTCCTTCTGCCCGCCGTTCAGCAGGCGCGCGAAGCCGCCCGCCGCTCCCAGTGCAAAAACAACCTGAAGCAGATTGGCCTGGCTCTGCATAACTATCACGACGTCTACGGCTCGTTTCCTCCGGCTTACATTCCTGACGCGAATGGCAAGCCGATGCATAGCTGGCGGGTCTTGATTCTCCCATTCATCGACCAGGCGCCGCTCTACGCGCAATATGACTTTTCGGAACCGTGGGACAGCGCGAAGAACAGTCAGTTGCTGGCCCGGATGCCACCTGTCTACGCCTGCCCCAGCGACCCAACCTCGCCGGGATCGACGACGACGGCATACGCGGCCCCGGTCGGGAAGCACTGCATCTTTGATGGCTCCCGGGCCACGAAAATGGGCGACATCATCGACGGAACCAGCAATACCCTGCTGGTCGGCGAAGTGAGCGGGGCTGCCATTCCCTGGATGAAACCCGACGACGTCGACATCTCAAAGACTCCATCAATCGGCGCCCCGGGAGGCTTCGGCAGCCGACATGTTGGCGGTGCGCATTTTCTCATGGGAGACGGGGCGGTCCGTTTCATCTCGTCGAGCATCGCCCAGCCAACGCTCGACGCCCTGTACACCCGCGACGGATCCGAAAAAATCGGCGATTTCTGAGGGCGGCAAAGTCAGACGCTATACCCAGTCTGGCAATTGGCCTTCTGACGAACCGGCTTCCCGTCTATTTCGTGGCGGCAGGGCGCAACGACTGCAGCAGGCGGTCGATCTCAACTCGCGGAACCAGCGGGACGACCGTCCCCAGCGACCTCGACCGGGCCAGCAGGCTGGCCGGTGTCGGCGGGTCGGCTTTGAGATCTCTGACTTGGGCTGTGACCAGAGCCAGGTGGCGCCGTGCCGCGTTGGCCGCCTGACGCTTCGCCGGGAGAGTCGGTTTCACCGTCTTGCGCGCTTCTTCTTCGTGACGGTGGGCCTCAGCCTGGGCCATCTCGGCGGCGGCAAGCTGTTCAGTCAATTCCTTGACGCGTTCCTGTGCCTGCCGCAACTGGGCCAATCGCTGCTCCCGCTCGGCATCGTTTTCCGGACGTTCGACTGTGCGCACTTCCTCTTTGTCGTCTCCCTTCCGCTTCGGATCGGGAACAGAGACAGTGATTTTTTCCCGATACGTTTGCGGTTGCGAGAGTGCCGCGATCGATTGCCTCGTGTATCCGTATTCGCGCTTGAGCAAAGTGCGCCGTTGCGTGGCCATCAGCAAATTGTCGGCGGCCAGCTTGACGATCTGGTCAGACTGGAGAAAGTCGTCCGCCAGTTCTCGTGCGCGCTCGTCTGCAGCTCCTTTCTCGGCAGTCAGTGCTGCGAGAAATGCCTGCGTGTCGCGCTCCAGGTCGTCGGCCGGCCGAGCGGCCTGTCGCCTGAGGAGCGCGAGTTTCTCGTGAGTGCTGCGGCTCCCCCGATCGAAGTCGGGACGCAACCCTTCCGGGAGCCGTTCACCCAGCGCAGTCAGGTCAAACGGCCTGGCGGCGCCGGATTCAACTTCGGGTTCTGCCAGAAAGCCTGCGGCGCGGCCGATCCACTCGGCGCAGCGACCTCGGGCATCGGCGGCTGTCGTCGTCCCCCGTCCGACTCGACCAGTCAGCTCACCGAGAATCGACCAGGCCCCTGAGCGATCGTTGCCATTCACCCGCGCCCAGGCTGCCGCCTGCCAGCCTGGCAAAAAGGGAGGATCACCGGCGCGACCTGCCGCCAGAAACTGATCCCCGGCCGCTTTGAACTGACCATGCTCGAGTTGCACCAGACCGTAGGCGTAATACAGGCGCGGATCGTCGCTGCACCGCTGCCGGCCCGCATCAAACCGCTTTTGTGCTTTCTCGAGCGAGGCCGCAGCGCTCGTTTTCAGGCCAAATGAAATCATGGCCCGCAGATCCTGTTCATAATTCAGACGCTCGATCGACGACGCGCTCTTCAGGCGCGCCGGGAGTGGCCGGCGGAAGTCATCAATCTCGGCGATTGCCGGCGCCTGCTGCGTGTCGGTCAATTGTTCGGCGGGATCGTCGCTCGCCGACGGCTCGCCGGATGCCGGGCCGTTGGCCATGTCATGCGCGCGCCCGGCTTCCATGAGAGCATCGCGCAGCTCGCGGGCCAGAGGGGAGTCGGCAGCCGGGAGACTTGGGACCGCGGGCTCAACGGGCGGCACCGCGGGATTGGAATCCGCGGGACGTTCCACGACGGGCCTTGCTGGCACCAACATCGCGCGAATCGCCGCTGGTGGATCGTCAATACGGTCATCGTTTCTGTGCTCGCCGGTGGGGATTTCGTTTCCAGCGGGGCCGGCGGCAAGGTGCGCAATGTCGCTCGCAGAATCGTCACCGTGCGGCGCGATTGCGGCGTCGGTCGGCTTCACACCCGCAGTCGGTTCGCCTTGCGGGAAGGAGTTCTCGGAAGACCGGGCCGAGGTGATCGACGTGCCGTCCGGCCGATTCCGGCCAACCTGCCAGACTGCTGCACCGATCAGGATCGCACTTGCCGCCAACGCCATGCCCAGCAGTCGTTTGTCTCCGGCCGACCAGGCTGGGGAGCCCCCGCGCGGAATGCCGCTCCCAGTCGCCTGGCCTGACTGCGGCGAAACAGGCTTTCGATTCGGTCGTTGTTTCTCGATCACTGAAGGGCCTTACCTGTTTCCCGGAATCTGATGACGATCCTGAGTGTGAGGGGTTCCACCATTGTAGCGGATTCTGTCGTCGATTCCGCCCAATCAAATAAGCGTCATCGAGGATCGCAATGGGCGCGAGAAATCCAGGATTTCAACGAGCAATTCGCGCGAGGTCAGGCTCTGGACTTTTCCTGCATTTCAATCCGCAACTGACTCAAACCCCGCTTGAGCAGGCCGGCGACGGCGGCGGGAGTGCGCCCCATGTGCTCGGCGATCTCGGCCAGCGACCAGCCTTCCCAATGCTGCAGCACAAGCGCCTCGCGCTGCGCTCCGGGGAGGCGATCGAGCGCCGCCGCAAGTTGCACGACCCGTTCCTGCTTTTCCAGCCGCGCGTCGGGCCTCGATCCCCCGGCCACGAGCCAGGCTTCCAGCCGCACGGATGAACGCTCGATCGCCGCCTGTAACGATTGCTCGCGCCGCGCGTCGCGTTTGCCCGACTTGAGCTTGCGGATTTCGTCAGACAGGTTATGGGCCAGCACGCGCCTCAGCCAGGCGAGGCGTTTGTCAGAAGGTTCGTCCTTGATCTGCTCTTTTGCATGATGTGCTTCGAGCAGCGTCTGCTGCACGATTCCTGAAAGATCGATCTTGCCCATCAGACGCGGATCGATCTGCGCGCCTGCCAGCAGTCGCAGGTATTGTCGATAGCGCTCGAACGACGAGGTAGATCGAGCTTCGGTAGACGCCATGGATGCTGCAATTCGCAACGATGAAACAGGGTCCGACTTGCCGAATTCGCGGAGATGACAGTGTGCCCAGAAGTCGGAAAGGAATGCAAGCATCCGGCGTTCCGCCGGGCGTAGAGTTCGCCGGCATGGCGAAAAGTCGGGGCCAAGGTGTTTTTTGCGCCTTGTCGGCCCATTCTTCACGCTGGTTTCGATACGAGCCCTTCACACGCCGGCAGCGAAACAGCCAGATGGGCCGCGTCCTTTCGCCGGTCCGGCAAATGTGGATAATCGAGCCGATGCGAATCGAGGCGGCCGACTCCGGGGTCTCGTCGCCGAACCGCATAGGCGGAGAGTTGCAGGAGACTCGATCCATGAAAACTGCGATGTGCCGGGGTGTGCTGGCTCTGCTGCTGTTCGGAATGGTCCCTGCCCATTCCGCTCAGCGAAACGACGGGCCGACGCCGTATCCGTCGGGGCTGGTCTGCATCCCGTCGGTCTCGGTGCTGAACTACGTGGAACAGCCGCTTGTGCAAGCTGATCTCAAACTGACGACGACCCAGCAGGCGCAGCTCGATCGGTTGCGCACGCGCCTGGCTGAAGCCGAGTCACTCGCGTGGGCGGGGACCAGATTCGAGGTCGAGCGGGCGATCGAATTGTCGGACGACGGAGTCAGGCTGCTCGGCCGGATTCTGACGCCTGAACAATCGGCACGGCACAGCCAGATTGTGCTGCAGCATCTGGTATCAAAATTCGGATTGGTGCAAATCGTCGATCTGCTCGACGTGGTCGTTGTGCTCGACCCCGACACCTCACAGAGCCAGCAGGTCCACGCGATTCTGGAATCAATCGGTTACGGAACAACCGACCCTGCTGTTGCGGGAGGAGTCCGTGGACGACGCGGCGCCGCTTTCGGAGCACCCGGTTTCGGCGGTGGCGCCCTTCCGCCGGGTATGCCGGCCCGACGCGGTTTTCGCAACCCCCAGGCCGTTCCGCCACAGGCGGGAAACGTTCCCGTTCCCGAGCGGATGCCAAATGCTGCCGCCGGGCGACGAGGCGGCGCTGCGGCACTGGGCGCACCTGACGAAGCCACTCGGGTTGCCCAATGGCGGGCCGCCGCGCAGGCGCGAAGTCGGGAGCGGCTTTTCGCCGAATTTACGAACCCCGATCTGACGGACAGTCCCGGCAGCCCGGCGTGGGAGGCGTATGCAGCAGCGAATAACGAGATCAGCGGTCTGCTGAAAACCGAACAAAAACAGCGGCTCCTGGCAGCGCTGGGAACGCCTCTGGCTTTCCAGCCGGCGGGGTCACCGCCGGCCGTCATCCGGCGAGGCACGAGTCTGCTGGCCTTTCCGCGATTCGCGTCACGGCCGCCAGGGCGGCGCTCGTTCGAGATTGGAACCACTACGGTCCTTGAGCAGTCGCTGCTGGCGGGCCTCTTAAGTTCCAACGAGGCTCGGAAGGAACTGCATCTGACAAACGAACAGAACCTGCGGTTCCCGCCAGTCACAGGAAACCCCGACGACGCGCCGGTTCTGGCAAAGCTCGCTTCGCAACTGCTCTCACAGGAACAATTTGAGAGACTCCAGCAGCTTGCATTGCAATCAGCCCGCAGGCAGTATGGCCCGTCCGTCGTCGTTGAGTTCAAGGAAATCGCGGACACACTGCGCTTGAGCGACAGCCAGCGCAACGCCGTCACAAAATTGCTTCAAGCCGAACGACAGTCGATATGGCAGCGTGTCTTGTGGGCCGTCGAACAAAATCCAGCTCTGCGGCCGGCGCTGGATCGAGCCTCCACCAAATTGCTGGCGGCTATCTTGACTTCCGAGCAACAGGTCCAGGTTGAGCAACTGCTGGGGACTCCATTCGAGGGGGCGCTGCCTTCCGCCCCGCATACGAGGGGACTGGCAATTCGCAGGTCATTGCGCAGCCGAGTCGCGCCATCGCTGGGCTATCTGACGTCCCTACCTGAGGAATTCCTGGAGTCGCGTGCCGTGCAGCAGGCGTTGAGACTTTCGAACGAACAGCGCTTGGGTGCGCGCGAACCGTCTGCGACATTCGGGGGGAGACTCGGACGGGGCCTTGGAATCGGAATACCTGTTCCAACAGACCGCCGTGTCGAAGAGAGCCTGCTCAAGCGTCTTACCCCCGAGCAGGAGCAGCGGTACTTCCAGATCGTCCTGCGGGGGAGTGTCATCAGTAGCGGACCGGCTGCCCCTTTGCGGTATCGCCGCGTGATCGATGCGCTCGCGCCGACGCCGGAGCAGGAAGAAAAGCTTCTGGAAGTTCTGTGGCACGACACTCGTCGCTACCTGGGTACTTCCCTGGCGGGACTGGCCGACCAATTGCCGGACCTCGACCGGCAGACGAACTCCGAACTCATATTGAGGTTGAATTCCGAACAGCGACAGACGCTGGCCCGACTGCTGGATGACCCGCTCGACGGCGTTGATGCCGGGTCGGACGCAGAACCGCCCTCGCCAGCTCTGCCGGTGGCCGAGCCCAGTCCCGCGGCTCAAATGCGCCGCATGAACTATGCGGTTCGCCACGGTTCGGCAGTCGAACTTGCCGAGATTCTCCGGGAGCGACACCCGGACACAGACGGAGCAGCAGTTGTCCCCGTACAGGGAAGCAACCGGCTGCTGATCGCGGCTCCTGGGGCAGCATTCGACGAGATCGCTGTTTCCTTGGAAGAGCTTGATCGACCGCGCCAAACGTTCGTTGTCGATGTGATGATTGTCGAAGGGACTGCATTCACCCCCGGAAACAGTCAGGCCAGCGATGCAGGACAGTTCACCGGCACGATCGAACAGGTGACGAGTCGGTTGAAGGACTTGCTCCAGGAGCAGAAGATCAGCGGGCTCAGGCAAATCCGGCTCGAAGTCGGCGAAGGACGGACCGGATCGGCTCTCTTTCGACGCGAGTCAATGACGATCACGCCCAACGTGACGGGCAGCTTGCGGCAGGGAGGTACTCAACGTGGATTCCAGACACTGTCTGCCGAAATGCATGCCGCAATCAAAGTTCGAATGGCAGGCCCGGGGAAGGTTGTGGTCGAACTGAGCCTGGATGATACGCGAATTGTAGTTCCCGATGATGCTGATGAACTTGGAATTGGTCCGGGCGGACCGATGATTCCACGCGATACGCTGAATTCACAGCTTGCCAGCCAGCTCACCGTCCCGCTCGGCGGAGCAGCCCCGGCCCAGGGACTGCAGACTGTCGGAAAACCCGACGGGATCGGACTGTGCATCATTGTCGCCGCGCGGCTGGCGGAAAGTGCGTCACCATAATTCCAATCGAGCCTGCGGAGACTGCGCCATGCGTCACACGTTGCAAACAGTCATGCGGTGCGTCCTGTTACTGACCATGGCGCACGGCTTTCAGACCGCGCGATCGGACGAACCGAAACCGGCTGCCGCAGAGTCTCCAAAGTCCAGGCGACTGGTCATTCCCCTGCGCTATGGATCAGCCAAAGACCTGGCGGCAGTCCTGCAGAAGCACTTTCAGGGGGAGGCGGAGATCCAGGCCGCGCCCGAGCCGGCCAGGAACAGCCTGCTGGTCTCCGCCAATGCAGCAACGTATGACGACGTGGTCGCTACGGTTGCACTTCTCGACTATCCCCAGCGGAAGGTGATTGTCGACGTCGCAACGTTTGATATCGTCTCCCCGAACGAGGCGGCGCCGGCTGCCAAAGCCGCCGAACCGGCGCTGACCGATCGCGATTTTACCGGCCCATTCGAGAAGGTCTGGGAGCACCTCGATGCGCTCGGAAAGCAGAAACGCATCGCCAACCTCAAGCAGATGCGCGTTGAAACTGTCGAAGGCCAGAACGGGCAATTCCAGATGGGCGAAGAAAAGCCGAGGATCAATGGTGTCACGTTCGCCGGTGCCGCCGGCGTCTCGACCCCGATGATTCAGCAGCGAGCCGTGGGAACAATCCTGCAGGTCACGCCTCGAGTCGCGGACGCGAGGCACGTCCTGCTGGATTTGACGTTTCGGCAGGATCGGATCGAAATGCCCGACGAGCCAATGCAACTCGGCATGGGAACGGACGGGCCGATCCTCGCAACGGAAGTCGTGACATGCAATCTGATGGCCCGGTTGACCGTGCCGGTGGGTCAGGCGGTTGTCGCCAGTCGGGTCCAAGTCGAGTCGCGATTGAAGCGCAGTCAGAATCGAGTGATCATCGCCGCCCGCATCGACGAAAAGAGTGGGGATGGCAAGTAGTTCTCAGCGGCCGCTGGAACGGCGCACAGGAAATCACGCAGCCTGGGCCGGGGGGACCACCTTCGCCAGGAGCGGCCTGCGCTGAGTGAACCGCCGCCACAGCCAGGTCGATTCCAGAAATACCCAGGCAGCACACGCGGGGATGACCAGCCAGCCATACGGGTCGTATTCACCGGCAGTGCGGACGACCAATTCCTGCACGTTGCCTTTCTCGAGCCCCTTGAGCGCGCCGACAATCAGGTGCGGCCGCAGGAGTCTTTGCCCGCCGCTGCGAAGCCAGGCGACGCCGGTATCCCCCTTGCGGGCGGCTTCAATCAGTAACACCTCCGACTCGCGGACTGACGTCTTGACGATCTCGACCCCTTCCTTGCCCGCCACGTGCAGTGCGAATCCCCCAGCCGGCTGCCGTTTGAGAAAGTCGGCGACAAGTTCCACGTCTTTCGGGTCATCGAGGTGCCTGAGGAGCCGCAACGCACCGGATGGTGTCGCCTTCTCGATCAGGACTTCGAAGAATCCAAAGACCCGGCGAAGTTCGGCGTAGTCGCGCGTGTCGCTGGCCCGCCGGACAATCCGGACCAGCGCCTCGATCATATGCCGGCTCAGCGATCCGGCCTTCTTGGCGACTTTCAGAAACGCGGCGATCCAGTCGATCTCGGGCATCACGGTGGTCAGCACGCCCACCGCCGAGAGGGCCAGGATCAGCTCGTCAGACTCCCCATCGACTGCCAGCCGCCCTCCCTGAATCACGAGGTCCCGGACGTCACCGACGACGAACATGTCGGCCGCCACCGCGCCGATCAGCGACTCGAGTGAATTCCCCTCCCCGACGAGTGCGCCGCGGAGCAATTCTTTCCCTTTCCGCAAGACGCTCTGCTGTTCGTCCCGGACTGCAGTCTGTTCGGCCAGCAGTGCCTCGCGCGTTTCACCTGCAACGTGTTCGAGGCCAGTATCGGCAACCAGCAGCGCCTCGGCATAGCGGTGCTCATCTCGCAACCTGTGCACTTCGCCGACGTAATCCATCTCCGGGAGGGCGGCAAACTGCACCCGCGTGAGGCGTGCGGGGTTGTCGGCCAGGAGCAGGGCCAGCACGCCGCCGGCAATTGTCAGACGCGCCAGGCACCATTTGCAGCGCCAGAACCTGTGCAGTAGGGAAATCATCGTGATCATCGCCACGGTACTGTTCAATCCGAGCGTTCGGTCTTGTATCTCACGCGAACGTCGGCCGCGGGGCCGACGAACCGCCGCACGAGGTTCTCCACCTGCTCTCGCGTTTTGGTCGAAATATCGTCCATTGTCTCCCGGGGGAGTGCGCTTTTGCGGGCTTCGTCGTAAATTGCCTTGCGCGCCAGACCCAGATAATATTCGCCGGCGCGTGACCGCAGCCGGGCGCCGGTGACTTCGACGATCTCTTCAACGGGGTTACTGCCGTCGACCTCGGCGGCAATTCGGGTCGGCTGCGGAATCGTGATTTCGTAGATTCCCAGGATCTTCCCCAGCCGGAAGGCGTCAGGGTTGAGTCCCGACAGATCGACGCCGTATACGTAGCGGACCGGCGCTTCGACGACCGCCGAGGCGGTGCCGCGCCACCGCTCGTCGGCCACCTTCGTACGGACTCGCGAATCCACAGTGACCGTCACAAGCTTCAGGGCGCGCGTCGTCTCGACGACTTCAGCCAGCGGCCGGAGTTTGCCGGCCTCGTCGAACTGGGAGGCAATCGTCGCCGTCGAAAGCAGTTCTCCCTGCTGCGAGCGCATCACGAACGCCAGCCCGGCGAACACGGCACCGCCGATCAGGAGCGACGGAAGTCCGTAGGCGATCAGGCGCGGTTCGGGCAGGGAAGAAGTTTCACTCATTAACTCTATTTCGGTTTGGCGAACCCGATCTTGTAGCGATCTTCCATCTTTTTCTCGATCGCCGCCCGGTCGTCGTAGAGCATCTGCCAGATTTCGTCCCGTTTGTCGCTCCCCTCGGCGACCGCTTCCGCCTGTGCCGCCCGGACATCCGACAGGTTGGAGTTGATGTTCACGGTTCCGGGACGATACAGGTTGGCGTAGGGGGTGGAGGCATAGCGATACATGTTCATCTGCGTGTGGACGCGGATCTTGCGATCGAGCTTGTCGACTTCGACCGGCGTTCCACGCAGGGAGTTGGCCAGGGCCCGCAGGTTCTCGCTGACGGACTTGCCCCAGGCCGCCAGATCGGCGTCGACTCCCGCCAGCGGCAGGTCATCAACCTTGTTGGCAAAATTGTCGTGCCACATCGCCGTGCGGTTGTAGTCGCTGGCTTTCCGGTTCTGTCGATCGAGATTGTCGAGGCATTGACTGACCGACTGGAAATAATGGCGTGAAGCGATTCCGTCGGCCGGCTTGTTGCTGCCGACCGCGGGCGCTTCGTGCGCGAAGTCGTCGTGGGGCGAGCGGATCAGACTGATGACGCGGCGGAAGCCTTCCTGATCGAGCGGAGTCTGCAGCGTGACGGTTCCCCCCTTGACTGTCACTTCAGGCGCGTTGAACTGGTCGATCCGGCCCCCGATTTCGTCGAGCCAGGCGAGGACGCATTTCTCGACTCCCGGCCCGTTCGGGCCGACAGGCGCACCAAACGTTAACTGCAGCTGGCAAGTGACGGCATTGGTAACCTTCACCGAGAGGCGAACACCGCGGATCGTCGCGAACAACCCCGCCAAGTCATTGATATTTCCGAATTCATTCGGTTTCGGATGCGAACTCATCCACTGCGCGACCGATTGAGGGTCGAGCATGTCGGTCATGTCGACGGCGACGATCACCTGATCTTCCTCATCGGCGGTCACTGCCTTTTTCAAAAAGTCGTCGGAGGGTGTCGGCGGCGCCTTGGCGATGTCCCGGACCCAGCGGGAGAGGACTTGCCGGTCGGCCGGCTCAACCGCCCCCATCAGCTTCGGCGCCAATTGCACGAAGTACGGACCTCGCGCCGAGCGGACTGCAAGAAGATCGCCCACCTTGTCGATCGTCGCCTGATCGCGATGGGCGATGACGCGCACCATGTTTTCCTGGGTCGTGCGGTAGACGGTATAGGTCGCTGCCGATTCAGCACCGGCCGTGCGGACCTCGGTGGCGCGGACGATTTCTTCAACGCCCGGCGGGGTCGACGTCACTCCCGCCGCATATCCGTCCCGCTGCTGCTGCGTCCACTTTTCTTTTCTTCCGAGCGGGCTCTGCAGGAGTTTCTGCACGCGCACGACCGCCACCGAATTCGTCGCCTGCGGAATCCAGCGGAGCATGTCGTCGTTTTCGGCGGCACGACAGAGAGCCGCCCACCCAGAAATTGCGAGGAACGCCGGAATGACGACAGATGCTGCTCGAGGTGACATAAGCTGGTCTCGGCCTTCGGGAAACGAGGTGCAGATTCTCAGGTCCATTCTCGGGCCCGAGCGGGCCGCGAGCTTGTATCCGATACTCTACCCTCTCGCGCGGCAGCGGGACAAGCAACTGCGTCATCCGGCCGCACAATGGGGTGCATCCGTTTAGCGGGGGTGGTCTTTGCAGCATTACCGGCCGGTGCGTGGCACGCGAAATTCTCCGGAACGGATAGCCACAATCTCGCGGAGCCAGGTGCCGTATCGTAGTCATCTCGGTCCTCCGAGATGGTCTCCGGGCATGGATTGCGCGGCCGGCGTTCGAACGGCCGAAGTCGTCGAGGTCTGGCACGGATCACCCTCTGCCAAGGCTTCGGCGCTGGCTCGGGAGGGCGGTTTGCGGCACACGGGATTTTCCGCTGGGGAGAGCCGGCAGACCATCTCGGAGGACCGAGATGACTACATTACGAGACGACCACCGGGCACGGAACGCGCTGCTGGCGCCGCCGCATTCACGCACCTGGTCCGCTGGCTCCCCATGGATCGATCTGTCGCAGTTTCCTGTCTTCCAGCAGGCGGTAACAGTCGGGAAGATCGAATTTCTCGAGGATCCCTGGGACAAAGGCCGACAGCGGCCAAGTGTACGTTTCGGATTCGGCGACCGCGGCGTATGAGGTGAGCGCATTCTTCAGCGTCACTTGCCTGACAGCCGGCCCCGCCAGCACGGCGGCGAAGGTCGCCGGCAAAGTCCCCCAGCCCTTGGCCGCCAGATGCACCGACGTGTGACCGCAATCCAGCAGCCAGTCGAGCACCCGCAGGACGTCGAACGTCTTCTGGCCGACGTAGGGCGCATCGAACATCAGGGAGTGGATGGCGTAAAAATAATCGCTTCCGTAGGGAACCAGAAACTGGTCGGGGCCGCAGGTGTCGGGGCGCGATTCGCCGATTCCCCGCACGTCGCAGGTGTACAACGTCGCCTGTGGCTCGTCTGCCGGGAGCTGGCCGATGAGCGGCTCGTCGCGCAATTCGGAATCGCTCGAGTGGTGCGACACATAGAGGATCGCTCGCCCACCGTCGCGCGGCGGCCGCGAGAGATGCGGCTCGGTCGAGAGTCGATAGACCAGCGCGAAGACACCCGGCTCGGTCTCGACGGCGTAAGTCGTCGCCGGGCGGGGATACTTGCGGTTGCCGGCGCCGCGCAGAATTCGAAAGTCCGGTATCCCACGCCGCTCGGGAACCTTCAGGATCGCCGAAACGGCCTGCCGCAACTCGTCTGCCGACAGTTTCGGACGACGCTTCGCCAGGAGCTGAGATTTTTCGCGCGTGAACGAAAATACGGTTCGCGCCTCGGGGGAGGCAATCTGGCCGCTGGGAGTGCACCACAGCGTCCCGTCTTTCTCGACCACGAGTTCGGGTTCGGTTTGCCGGTCGGAAACGTGCGTGATACCGTTGAACCACTGATACATCGCTTCGCGATTTTCGCGACTGTAGCCGTGCGTCGTCGGTCCGATGAAGAGTCGGATATTATCGGCGGCTCCCAGCAGCGTGTAGAGCCGCTTGAGCCGCCGGTAGGCTTCTTCGGCGCCGCGCGCGTCGAAGTAGTCGCGTTCCTTGGCCAGAATGATCACCGGCCGGGGAGCCATCGCTGCGAGGAAGTCGTCGTGATCGAGATGCAATGCCAGCGCCCGCGGCGGACACTGCTCGGTGTCGGCCGGCAATTCATTCTCCAGATTGCGGCGGAAGGTGGTGACGAAGCAACTCGGGGCGGCCATCGTCCAGCGCCGCTCGAGGCCACACAGCCAGGTGGTCATCGTACCACCGCCCGAATTGCCGGTGATGCCGACGTGCTGCGGATCAACCTCGGGCCGAGTCAACAGATAGTCGAGGGCGCGGATGCCGTCCCAGGCGCGCCAGCTTCCGAAGAATTCGCCAACCAGGAATTGCTGGTTACCGGCGGACAGGTGTTCCCCCACACCCACGTGCGGCCGGTGCGGTCCCTCGAGGTGCCAATACTGCAGGCGCTCCCCCTGACCGATCGGATCGAAGATCAGCACGACATAGCCCATCCGGGCCAGACCCTGCGCGAACGACTGATAGGCTTCGGCCGCCTTGCCGTTCTCGGAGTGTCCGCATTCGCCAACGACACCCGGCAGTGGCGTTTTTCTTCCCTTGGGAACATAGAGGTTGGCAGTGACAAAGAAATTCGGCCGGCTCTCGAAGATCACTCGCTCGATCCGGTACGTTTCGCGCTCCACAATCCCCGTGACCACCGGGTTCAGCGGCGTCTTCTCGGGGAACGGTCCGAAGCAGAGCGCAATCTTCTTCCGAACGTCGGCAACGTACGCCTCGGCGTCGGCACGTGTCTTGAGGAGATCGCGAGCAGCCAGCCCTGCCGCTTCGGCCGTCTTGGCTCGCGAGACGAAGGACTCCTGCACCATCCGTGGAAAGCGATTGAGCGGCGTCAGCGGATTTTTCGCGGGCTGCTCTTGAGAAACGGCGTTACCGGCCAGACGTTCGCCAAGACTCGCTCCAAGAACTGGGAGCGCCAGGGTCGCCAGCCAGTCGCGCCGGGAAATCACGTTAGTGAGACTTGAGACCTGAGGCCCGAGGCTTGAGGCACAAGACCATGCTCCCTCTCCCATTTCGGGAGAGGGCCGGGGTGAGGGGGGACCGGCGTGAGACCCGACGCGATGATCCATACATTCCTCAATTCTCAAATGAGTGGAGATCAGCGGCGATGAGTATTCCCTTGGTTTCCGTGCGCGTGTGCCGGCAGAGTCGGACGATCCCGGCCTGTGCCGCTCTCCCCTGTCAGAGAAACCGCGGCGGAGTCACTGGAGGCACCATTTGACGTACTCTTTGATGGCTGATCTCACTGGATCGGGACCGTTCTCGTACAGCCACCACATGCAGTGGTAACGCGAGACTGCGGCGGCTGCTTTAATCTCCCCCGGTCCGCCTCGATTAGCCCGGCACCACAGGCCGAACGTCGCCACATAGAGGATCGGCGTCGTAACCAGAGCCGCCGCCAGAGCCCATTTGGCCCACTTCTCGCGGCGGTTGAAGATTCGTACCGTCAACCAGACGCAGAACGCGCCAAACGCAATCCCAAACATTGACAGGACGATCCCCATGCCCGGCATTCTAACGGCCGTACGCGAAACCGGCGAGCGGAACCGATGTGTTCGTGCCTGCCGTGGGAGCGCGGGCAGCGGTTCGTAGTGTGTGATTCGAAACGCGACGAAGGAGGGGAACCACGAAAGACGCGAAACACACGAAAACGACAGCAGCAGAAAGGGGTTTGAACCACAGAGACACAGAGGAAGGTCAAGAATGGAAAATTGATTCTCTGTGCTCTCTGTGTCTCTGTGGTTCATCCCCGTCCTTTTCGGCTTGGCGCCTTCGGCTGAGATTTTGTTCAAGAGCGTTCCGTGGGCAAGGAACTTACTCCGGCGCCGGTCCCGCTTGTTCAAAGCGCCGCTAAGGCGCCCAAGATGAACATCATTTTGAAAAGCGCGTCGCCCCGATCGTCATTCCGCATTCCGAATTCTTTTTCGCGGTCTGCTTCCTCGCGCCTCACTCCGCACCTAAGGCGCCTAAGATGACCATCATTTTGAAAAACACATCGCCCCCGGCCGTCCCCTCCTCAAGTCTCATGTCTCGCGTCTCAAGCCTGCGCCTAAGGCGCTTAAGGCGCCTAAGATGGCCATCATTTTGAAATTGCACTGCCCCCAGGACTGTCGGTCCCGGGTTGTGCGGGAGGCGCGCCGGGCGCGACCTCGGACCCGGCAGACTCACCTTCCCGATTTCTCATTGCCAGCAATTCGCTCGCGCGGTGCAAAAGCAGTCGCTCCCAGCCCCCCGAACCGTCGATCGCCGGAAAATATCCTTTCCGGGCGAGCTCCTGGCGGGAGAGATGCCGCAATTCTTCCGGCAGTCCCATCCGCGGATCGCTATTCTCGTATTGCCGCGCCGGAGCGCCGGCTTCCGAAGAGGCGGCACTCCCTCCTTTGGCGGGCAGCGACAGGAGCCAGATCCCTTCCACGCCGAATCCCACCTTGCGGCAGATGACCCCCAGCCGCTCCCGCGCCCGCCGCAATGTGCGCCCTTTGATCCCGAAGGCGGCGGCCCGCGCCTCGACTTGTTGCATGGGGCTCTTACCGTCCGCCAGCGTCGCTTCGAGCCACTCCATTGCAGCGGCGACTTCGGATCTGGCCCTCGGCCCCCGCAACGCTTCCCACTGGAGCACCCCATTGTCGTCGATCCGGAACGCGAATCCCCGGGGCCGGCTGTCGCTGTGCAGTCGCGTCGGGAGCAACTCGCGCCGCTCCTCAAGGTCGCGGTCGGGCGCAACAGTCCAGATGCAGCGCGTGCCCGAGTAGGCGCGGTTGGCCGGCGCGCGCACCTCGTCGCGGTGGTCGTAACGGATTTCTGTCGCGGCCACCACGAGAATCGCCACTTTGTGCCGGGCCGCCAGCTCATCGAGGCGGCGCAGCGCTGCCGCTTCGGCCCGTCGGGTGAAGCAGAAATCGAAGAGCGAATCGATCAGCACCAGTTGCAGGTGCGCGACTTGCCCCATCAGGTCATCGAGCCGGTCGATATCTTTGGGAAACAGGCACTGGCGGATCAGGGTCTCAGAACCTCGGCACAGGGGGCGATTGAGCCCCTGAAACAGCCGCATCAGGTCCATGTCGGCCCCCAGGCGCGCGAGGCGCCAGGGGACCACGTCGTGCGCCTCGTAAACCGGCGCCACGACGAGGACTTGACCGAACGAAGGCTCTTCCTGCGGGTCCTGGCCGGGCCAATGCCGGCCGCTGGTGAGCCGCGCCGCCAGGTCGAGCGCCACGAGCGATTTGCCCGCGCCGGCGGGGCCGACCAGCAACGTGACGCAGCCTTGCGGAATGTGGTCCTTCCAGAGCCAGCGGGGCTCGGCTTTCGGGACCTGGCCCAGCGGCGTGACAATGGCGGTTTCGCCGGCCCGATCGCCTTCGGCCGCGGGCGCAGGCGGCGTTGATTCAGGCGCCGTCGATTCAGGGGCCGGGGGAGCGCCGGCGGGTTCGGGAGCGAGGTGCTGTGGGGGGACTGGCACAGAGTCAGGAAGAGACATGGGTCGGCCTTTCGTGCGCGAGGGGGAGTTTCACAACTTGTGAACTGCTCAATGCGGCGGATACAGTCCGCCGTGCGTCGAACAGGACCGAGAGGATGGCTGACGGCGACCCCGGACTCCGGTTTCCCCGGCGCCGGGACCTGCGCACCGCAAACGAATTCGACGAAACCTGCTGTAACGACGCTTGCTGACCCATTGACGCACCTCGCCTGCTGCGGGGTGTCTGGCTTCCGGCGGAGGATTCCAAGTCGTCGCGCCGTTGGTTTCGGGGAAGCCGATCCGGCAGGGCCATTTCGACGGTTTTGCCCTGGTTTTCGTCAATCTCCAAATAGTGTACTTAAGTACATATATGCTATTAAACCCGCACGCCCAAAAAATGTCAACAAAAAAACTGCCGGCATCGAAAAAAATTTGCACAGATCTTGGGTGGCATTGCCTTCTGCCTTCTGGGGAATCTTGAAAGCATTGGTAGTGTCTTAACAGTGTGTTGCTCGCGCGGATTTTGATATTCCACTGGGTCGGCGATGTGTGGCAAAATGCTGGAGTCCAGCCGTGTTAATGCGGATTCTTCGCAATGCGACCACTAAAGCCGCGTTCCGTCCTGCGCTGCAAAAAGTGCGCAGCCAAGGCTCTCTATTTCTGCCAATGCCGGAAACCTTCTCGCCGCAAGCGCTAACCAGCCCCAACTTTCTGGGCGATTTTCTTTAGCTGCTTTGCCTGGCTCTCCAGCACCGCCGTAAGGTTGTTCCCTTCGAGAACTCCCACCACGGTTCCACACGCTGCGCACTGGACAAAATTCATCTGGTAGTCGCAATTCTCAATCCGGGCCGGCATGATTTCAAATTTCATTTCCCCGCAAGCGCACTGTGATTTAGCCATTGTCGCCACTCCTCCGAAAAGCAAAAACCCCCGCTCCATTCGGTGTCCAGTCAAACCCGGAACGGGGGCTAATGCCTTGCGGCATGTTTGAGTTGTGCGGTTGAGCGGCTTGGCTGGACACCGGTAATTGTCGCACAGTCCCTGCCGCCACTTCAATACCTTTATGCCGCAGTCGCCGTTAGCGACTCTTCCATGGTCCACCGATGATCGGTCTGCATTGCGGCCACGGCGGGCGTCGTCCTTAAGGTCATGTGCGGCCGGACGAAGTTGTAGAACGCGATGTACAACGCCACGGCTGCTTCGTGGTGCTTCCATGACTTACTGAAAGCATTCGTAAGCCGGCCCCAGCGACCCACGGTCATTCGCAGGCTCAAGTTGCTACGCTCGACATGCGACGTTGAGACTCGCGATTCAATTGAGTCGCCACAGATCGCTTTCTTGGCAAAGTTCCGTCTTTGGTGTCGCTTGCGGCCTGACCAGATCGACTATTGAATGAAAGCAGGGCAGCGGTGCAGGCCAGGCAAGTTCAGGAAGCATTTGATCGAAGGGAAAGTCGCATGAAATTCGTGTGCTTAGGATTTATCGATGAAACGAAGTTTGCTGAGATTCCGCCGGAAGTCGCGCAGAGCATGATGGAAGAATGCTTTGCCTACGACGATGAACTTCGGGGAGGCGGGCATTTCCTGGGAGGAGAAGCGCTCGATTCCGCCAGGAAAGCGGTGACGCTCCGGATTCAGGGGGGCGGGGTCGAAGTCACCGATGGTCCGTATGCAGAGACCAAGGAAACGCTCGGCGGAATTCTGCTGCTGGAAGCCCGCGACCTGAACCACGCGATCGCGCTGATGTCGAAACACCCGGGAGTGAAGATGGGGCCGTTCGAAATTCGGCCGGCCAACGAAGCGATCAACCGCCTGGTCGCCGAGCGGGGTGGCAAAAAGGCTTGAGGCTTGAGGTGCGGCCCCGCGAGAGAGCGGTGAGTGAAACTTTGACGGGGCGACTGAAGTCACCCCTACAAGGGTTCGCTCCCGGCCAGAAGCAGTGACTGGAGCCAGGCAGGCGAGACGCCTGCACCCCAAGCAGGGACTCGACGCGGCGGCCGGGCCGCCAGTCCTGTCCGGCGGGAGTTGCCTTCGCTTGGGCTGAGGGGTAGCATTTCCGTTCCCCTCACTTCATCAGGAGATTCACCCATGAAGATCGCAGCATTCGCCGTGTTGATTACCGTCCCCCTAATAGTGCAATCGGGGTTCGCCGCCGAGTCCGAACTAGCGGGCCATTGGAAGCTGGACGATAAGGCGGGCGGAACGGTGGTTGACAGTTCCCCTGCCAAAAATCCGGGCAAAATCGTCGCGCAGCCCGGCCGCACGACGGGGAAGTTCGGCGGTGCCTTCACGTTCAACGGCAAAGACAGTTACGTCGAGATCCCCAATTCGAAGGACCTCGACCAGATCCAGAACGGCAGCTACTCCATCGCCGCCTGGTTCAAGCCCGAGATCGTCCCCCCCGGCACGTCCGACGCCGCCAACGACGCCCAGTACGGCATCGTGATGAAGACCGGCTGGCACGAAGGCTTGAGCTATAACAACCAGAAGCAATTCGTGATGACGCACTGGATCCAGGGGGACGCCAATCCGGTCTGGTCCGGCACTGGCACCTGGACCGACGAATATGCGCCGGGTGAATGGTATCACGTCGGCGGCGTCGTGGATCAGGACGAGCGCGTCGCGAAAATCTACGTGAACGGCGAGCTGAAGGGGACGACTGATCCCTGGAACAAGGGGACTAAAACGAAGGTTTACGAGCAGCAGACCTGGAAGATCGGTGTTGCCGCGCCGGGCAGCGACCAGTACGCGTGGTTTGCCAAAGGAGCGGTCGGCGACGTGCGGATCTATAAAGGGGCGCTCACGGATGGTCAGGTACGGACCCTGTACGAGGCCGGTGCGAAGGGGAAGTAAAACGGAATGCGGAGTTCGGAATTCGGAGTGCGGAATGGCGGCGCGAGTTGCAATTCACGTTCGTGACGGTTTTACTCCGAGCGAATCGAGCCGATCCAGAAAGAAGAAAGTTGAGATTAGACCGAGTTGAGATCGAGACCGTGCATGGTCAAATGCGACTCCTCTACTTTCCACTTTCTCCTGCTCAACTCTCTATTCGCTGCAGGCGAATGAGCGTGTCGAGATATCGATTCGTCAACTTCTCTGCCAGGCTGTTCGTTTTCAGTCGCTGGCGCAGATTGCCGAAGTCGACGCAGTCCATCGGCTGGTCCTGATTGAAGCACGAGAAGACCGGCTCGGTCTCAACCTTCGTCGTCGGATCGACATGCTTCTGCAGACACTGCCCGCAGACTTCCTTCATCATGCACTGCATCATCGAGTTGATCGAGGCGATGCCGATGTGGTCGTCTTTGAGATAGGGTCGCAAGACAGTGTGCCGGGCCTCTGTGACCGCCGCCATCATCCGGTCGGAGCCAATGGCGATGATCCGGTCGACGTCATTCAGAACGATGCGGCAATCCCCCGGCAGTTCGCCGCGGGCGAAGGCCAGCATCGCCTGCACGATATTTCCGACAAACGACAGGTCCTGCGGGCGGCGCGGGGCGATCGGCTCTCCCTGATCGACCGCCCAGATCACCTGGTCGGTCGCGTTTTCGATTGCCTCCTGCATGAAAACATCCTCGCGGGTGCGGTATCCGGCGAAGTAAAGAACCATCGAACCCTGATCGCGGAGCGCCTTGCCGATCGAAAACAGCACCGCGTTACCGAGCCCGCCGCCGGCCAGGAGCACCGTCTCTCCGGTCGGCGTCTCGCTGCGAGTGCCGGTCGGGCCCATGACAATCACCGGTTCACCGGGCGCGAGTGCTGCGCACAGCCGCGAGCTGACTCCCATTTCGAGGACGATGAGGCTGAGCAGGTCGCGTTCGGGATCCACCCAGGCACCGGTGAGGGCGATTCCTTCCAGAGTGAGGCGCACGCCGTCGACGACTCGGGCGGTCGTTTCGTAATTTTGAAGCCGGTAGAACTGGCCGGGGCGGAATTTCCTGGCGGCGTAACGGGCTTTGACGACCACTTCGACAATCTTGGGAGTCAGCCGGTTGACTTCGACGACGCGGGGAACGAGTGCCTCGTCGAGGAACCGCGCCAGGTTCTCGAATTTGTCGAGCGGCGACGGGTCGGTCTCAGCCCTGGCAATCTCGCTGGCAAACAGCCGGGCGATCTGCGGTGCACCATGCTTGGCCGAGGCCATTGCCCTGACGACGTTCCCGGCGTAATCGGGGTGATTGTCGCCGTAGAATGAAACATACCGGCCGGCGCTTTCGTAAGAACCGAAGAATGCCTCTCGCGACGGCTCATGCACTTCTTCAAGACGCCAGCCCGAGTCGCTTTCGATCAGGCGATGCTTCTGGAAAAAGCGCCCTTCGGGATCGAGCTTGAGCGAACCCGGGCATTCCCGTTCGTAAACGATGTTGGGGGTGGTCCCAGCGGCGACACAGACCGAGCGCGCCGGCAGAACGATCTCGCTCCCGCCAGCCCGTTTGCATATTAGTGCCTCGACGGCGCCGAATCTGTCGGGAACGGCCTCCAGCGGCGTCAAGTTTTCGATAAAGGTCACCCCTTCTTCGAGCGCTTTGGCGACTTCTTCGTGATTGAGCCGGTAGGCCGGGGAATCAGTCAGCTTCTTGCGATAAGCGATCGACACGCCGCCCCACTTCTGGCACAGCAAGACGAAATCGGGAGGCCGATTCTCGCGGACAGCTCCGGCACGCTCGGCACGCACCGCGCGGCCATGTTCGAGAAATGTCTTCAGGATCTCGGACTCTTCGGCGTCGCACATCTGCCAGACCTGGACCTCGCCGAGATCCTGGCACAGGCGCTCGAACTGCGCGAGGGTCTTTTCGACCTGCACCGGGTAATACGCCAGGAGTTCCGTCGCCGTGTCGATGGCGGTCAGTCCGCCGCCGATCACGACGGCGGGAAGCCGGACCTGCAAATTGGCCAGCGACGAGCGTTTGAAAGCTCCGGTGAGCTGGAGTGCCATCAGAAAATCGCTGGCCTTGCGGATGCCGCGAATCAGATTGTTCTTCATCGGGATCACGGTCGGCTTGCCGGCGCCGGTGGCCAATGCCACGTGCCGGAAACCAAGCTCCCAGACGTCGTCGACCTTCAGCGTCCCGCCGAACCGGACTCCGCCGTAGAATCGGACGTTGCGACGGCGCAGCAAGGTGAGGTACATCACCGCCAGAAAGGTTTTGTCCCAGCGGACGGTGATCCCGTATTCCGAAACGCCGCCGAAGCCCATCAGGATCCGCTCGTCGAGTTCGCTCCGCAGCGTGGCAAAATCGCGAATCGGCCGAGGAAAACTCCGGCCGCGGCCGGTCAGATCGTCAGCGACAGGTTCCAGCTTGAGACCGTCGATTCCGACCACGCCGAAGCCCTCGTTCGCCAGGAAATGCACGAGCGTGTAGCCTGCCGGTCCCAAGCCGACAACCATGACGTCGGTCCCGTGATAGGGAAGCGCATAGGGACGCTGGTGGTTGAGCGGGTTGAAGCGTGTCAGCAGGCTGTAGATTTCGAAGCCGTACGGCAATTCCAAAACATCGCTCACGACGCCGGTCTCCGCCTGCGGGATATTGACCGGGTCCTGCTTTTGAAAGATGCAGCCCTTCATGCAATCGTTGCAGATGCGATGCCCGGTGCCGGGACACATCGGGTTGTCGAGCATGATCATCGCCAGCGCCGCGATCGCGTCGCCGCGCTTGCGCAGAATGTGCATTTCAGAGATGCGTTCTTCGAGCGGGCAACCGGTGAGCGGAATCCCGAGCGGGTTTTTCTGGTGCACTCCTTTGGCATCGCGAAAGCCGTGCGAGCAGGAGTCCTTCTCGCGCGGGTGGCAGATGATGCAGTAATCGATTTCGCGCAGCACTTCCTTGCGGTTCATCCGCGGATCGGTGAGGCGGAAGCCGTCACGCAGTCGGCGGTGCCGATCGGGCCCGGCCAGTGCTTCAGGCAGATCCTTGCGGGGATGCTCCAGTTCGACGAGCTGCTCGAAATCGAGCTTGTTCGGCCGGACGAACGACACCCAGCCTGCCACCTGTTCGCGGCGACTCGGGTCGGCATTGACCTGCACACACCATTCGCCGATCACTCCGAGAGCTGCACGCGCTTTGTCAGCGACGGTCGCCTCGGGACGATGGGCGCAGATCCGCGCCGCCCATTTGGAATCAGGCGAGCGCTCGCCTTCCAACAGTCTGAGGACGGTTTCGGCGAACCGGACTTCCGGATCTTCGCCGGGAGGGAGCGCCGCCATCAGCCGGTGGACCTCTTCATCCAGGCGGCGGAACTCGGCCTCGGCAACCGGCGGCTGGCCGAAATTCTTGTAGACGCGCGTCCGCAGGAAGTCCTGTTTGCAGCGGAATATCGCCTCGAGCCGCGCGCTGTCGGTCCGCAGATCGTCGACTTCGTTCCCGATTGCGAAAAGCTGAACGAGAAACTCACCGATCTGGCCGGCTGTTTCGATCAGCAGTTCCGACTGTTCGGGCCTGGTGAGCGAACCCTGCTGGAGTGCGGCAAATCGCCCAACCAGGTCCGGCTGGCGCGCCGCGGTAAATTTCCAGAACCGCTCGTGCAGATCCCGCAGGCGCAGCGGCTGATACAGATCCGAAAACGAAAAGCCGGCAATCCCCAGCGCAAAATCATCCCTGACGGTGACGTTCAATTCTCACTCCCTGCCGAAGGTTCCTGGCAATCCGTCCGCGAGAAGACAACATTCGCGTCGCACGTCCGCTCGAGACAGACGGATCGGATCGCGCGTTCTCCGCCACACCGAGTCGGAGCGATTGTCGTTGGCCCCACGTTATACAGTCAAGGAGATGCCGAAGTCTGCCGGCAGCACCTTACAATTCCGTTAGACGGACAATGAACGGACACGAACACTGAAGGTGTTCTGCAGCACAGGCCAGGGTTGCCGACGAGAGTCGGCTACCCTGGATTACGATCAGAAAAAATGACCCCAATCCTGTAAGGATTGTGCAGACCAGTGAGACAGATCGTGTAAACAACCCGCGGAGCGATCGCCGACTGTGTGATGGAGTCCTAAACGGCGCCGGTCCATTCTGCAGAACCCTGACAGGGTTCGCGGCTATTTGTTTTAAGCGCCCCGGGGTAGGCCTCCTGCGTGTCGGCCAACCCCGGTCTGCGCTGCACAATCCCTTCGGGATAGGCGACGTGAGAACTCTCACGAGTTCTGATACAACGCAGTGCGGCGCATCAATCGCTGGGCAGGACCACGACCGGATCGCCAACGGCAATCGGTCCCCCGACGACCACGCGGACGATCTGTCCCATCTTGCCGCGCGCAAGCCCTTTGAATTTTCCCTGGATATGTTCAAAACGATCGCAACCGGTGCGCGGAATCACCGTCTCAATGACAGACGACGTGCCCAGTTGCAGACGCGATCCCCGGGGAAGTCTATCGAGATCGATTCCATCGATCACGATCTGTTCCCCCATCTGGCCGGGAGCCGTCTGAAAACCCTCGGCCGCGAGACTCGCCAGAGCGGATTTTGACATCACGTTGATCTGCCGATCGCCCCCCTTGCTCTTACGATCTCCCTCGATGCCCCGATCGGCGATCAGAATCGCGTGCGGCGCGGCGACCCGATGATAGCAGTCCTTCGGGCGCGGGGTTTCCGCCGGAGGCGAATAGGCGATGCTGACGATCGTAGCCATGCCTCTGAATTGTATGCGCCGCGTATCAGTTCGCCAGCGGAGTGGAACGGGCCGCCTCGACTACGGCTGCATTCGTTATGCGGGGGTGGCCCGGCCGTCCCAGCCAGGGCGGCCGGGTCCCGGCGAGCCGGGACAAGATTCGACACCGTTCGCTTTACAAAAACTGGGCTCTCCTACAACGTTCGTCATGCCACGAATTCTGAATCGTGCTTGTATTTTCATATCAAGCCTTTTGAATCGACGGCAACGTGCGACCGCGTGCGGCGATGCTGGAGACTTGATCGTAATTGAACCCGCATGGCGCCGAATCTTGTCGCTTCGCGACCCGGCCGGTGGCGTTGCACGCGGCCGGGCCACCCTCCGTGGTTACCCGACCCCCGCTTAACGGATGCGACACCTCGCCTACTTCTTTCCCGTATCGGGATACAGGGCGCCGCCGACGCCGATTTTTTCGGGATGGCGGGCGATCTTGTCGGAGAAGATCCGCAGATCCTTAATCGTCGGCTCGAGGTTCCGCATGATGAGCTGGAGCGATGCGCTCGCTTCTTCAAGATTCCGATACAGCTTGGGATCCTTCACGAGCAAGTTGAGCGAGCCCTTCTCGCTGTTGACCGCTTTGGAAAAGACGGCCAGTTCACCCAGCAGCGTTTCCAGACTGCCGATGCTGTTATCGATCTTCGTGGCGATCGAATTGCTGCGCTTGGCGAGCGGGCCGGTGACTTCCGTCAGATTGCCCAGGACGGTATTGGCTTTGGTAACCGCCTGCCGCATCGCGAAGATCGTTTCGTTGAAGTCGTCGGTCATCTGCGGGAGCGCGGCGAGTGTCTTGCGAAAATTCTCCTGACTCTCCGGATCGGCGATCGTCTTGTTGACGCCCCGCATCGTAACCGAGAATTCGTGGAGCGACTCGGCCGCCTCTTCAATCACCTGATCGATGTTTCCGCGCTGCGTTTCCGCGAGCGAATTCAGGTGGGCCCCCACCTTGCGCCATTCGTCGCTGGTGGCGGCAAAAGACGCCAGGGTTTCGTTGGACTTGTGCTCGATGCGGCTGATGATCTCGAATGGATCTTCCGACGGAGCCCCTTCAATCTTTTCGCCGGGCCGCAGAATGTCGCGACTCGTGCCGGGTGCGAATTCGAGCGTCGCGTCACCCAGCAGCGACCGTGTAAGCATGGGCTGGCTGTCCTTGCGAAGCTGGTGCCGGGCGCCAATTTCGACCAGCACATTCACGCCACCGCGGTGCTCGTCGAATGACACGCCCCGCACTTTGCCGATCAAGATCCCGTTCTTGCGGACGGGAGTTCCCCGTTCGACGCCGGGGGCCCGTTCGAAGTGGACGCCGACCGTGTAATGCTTCTCCCACAGCCAACTGAGTTCGCCGAAACGAAATACCAGCCCGGCCGCGACGATTCCCGCCGTCACGACCAGAAGGCCCACGCGAAATTGCAGTTGTCGTTCGGTCATCCTTACCTCAAGGCGAGTTCCTGCAGGCGTTCGCCGGCCTGGCCGTGAACGAACTGATACACCCGTTGATCCTCGGCCGAAAAGACCTCGGCGGGGGTGCCGTCGAAAATAATCTGGGCTTCATCCGGTCCCAGGCGCGGGAGGGGGTAGAGCATAATCACCCGATCGACCGTGCGGCCGACGGTGACCATGTCGTGCGTGACGACGATGCTGGTGATCGGGCGGCGGTCGCGGGCCTGCACGATCAGCTCGTTGATGACGTCGGTCATGATCGGGTCGAGGCCCGTGGTCGGCTCGTCGTAGAGCATGATCTCGGGTGAAATCGCCAGGGCCCGCGCCAGGCCAACTCGCTTCTTCATGCCCCCCGACAGTTCCGCCGGTTTCTTCGCTCCGACCGAGGGGGGCAGGCCCACCTCGTGCAGACGCTCACGGATAATGGCGCTGATTTCGCTTTCTGAAAGGTCGGTATTCTGCCGCAGACCGAAGGCGACGTTGTCTTCGACCGACATGCTGTCGAACAGGGCCGCCTGCTGAAAGACGTACCCGAATCGCAAGCGCTCGCGGGTCAGGTCCTTCTCGGAACGCTCGGTGTGAGACCGGCCGTCGAGCAATACCTCCCCTTTGGAAGGGGCCATCAGTGCGATCATCAGCTTGAGCGTCACGCTCTTGCCGCAGCCGCTCTCACCGATGATCGCCACCGATTCGCCGCGATTGATTGAGAACGACACATCGCGCAGCACCTGTTGCATGCCGAAGCGCCGACTGACAGAACGAAACTCGATCAAGGGTTGCGCTGCGACCATTTCACTTCACCAGCCACGGGTACAGACCGTTACAGATAATTCCCAGGAAAAAGTCGATCGTCAGAATCGCGACGAAGGAATACACGAAGGCTTCGGTGGCCGCCCGGCCGACGCCTTCGGCGCCGGCGCGGCAGTTAAAGCCCCGCTGGCATGAGACGACCGCGATCGCCGCCCCGAAGAAGACCGACTTGGCGACTCCGCTGAACAGTTCGAACGAGCCGATGTATTCTTCGGTGTGGTTCCAGTAATGCAGATTGTCGATCCCGCAGACCTGCGTTGAGATCATCCAGCCGCCAAGAACGCCGGCGGCATCCGCCATAATGGTGAGCAGCGGGATCAGCAGCACGCAGGCCAGGAAGCGAGGCACGACGAGATAATGAACGGGGTTGGCACCGAGCACGCTCAGGGCGTCGATCTGTTCGGTGATCCGCATCGTTCCCAGCTCGGCCGCCATCGAACTGCCGACCCGTCCGGCGAGCATCGTCGCCGCCAGTACGGGCCCCAGCTCTTTCACCAGCGAGATATTGATGACGGCGCCCAGGTTCGTTTCGAGATGCATGAAGCGGAACTGGTCGTAAGATTGCACCGCCATCACCATCCCGATGAAGCCACCGGTCACCATCACCACGAGCAGACTCTCGACGCCGATCTGGTACATGCAGAGCAACAGCACCGAGCGGCGCGGCACGCGGGTCAGCAGCCAGCCGAGCATGCCGATGAAAAAGAGCGTCAGGTCGCCGATGCCGGTCGTCCCGTCGATAACGAGCTTCCCGATCTTCGTGATCGGCCCCTCGCGTTCGGTAGCGGCAATCGCAGACATAGCAGTCACGGAGCGTTGAGCCTGGCCGCACAATACGGATCTGTGGAAACGGTCTCCTGGCACGTCCGGCCATCGGGCCGGGACCTGGGGTCGGGGACAGTAGCCGATTTCGCCAGATCGATCGAGGCCAGTTCGATTGAAAACCGGTCGTAAACCGGTAAGCTGGGCAAGAGATACACCGATTCCTGCAACTGGAAGCCGCACGCGATGACGAAACGCAGGTCGAGCAGCCCCTCCCCCCGATCGATATTCGGCCGAGTCCCAAGCGCCTGTTGGAGTTCAGGCTTCTGCCTGGACCGCCGAATGGTCAACCCACGCCACCGCGCGGTCAGATCCAGCTATCTGCCGCTGGTCGTGGCAGTGATCGGCAGCCTGGGTCAACTGGCGACAGCCTGGGCGGCCGATCCCAAGCCTACGGGCTGGACTCCTGAACTCATGTTCAAATCCAAGGGGGTCGCCGAAGTCTCGGTTTCCCCGGACGGTCGGCGCGTGGCCTACGCGGTGAGCACGGCAGTCATGGAGGGAGACCGCAGCGAATGGCTGTCGCAGGTCTATGTGTCGAGCGCCGCCGGAGGCCCGGCGGTGCAGCTCACCCGCGGCGACAAATCGGCGACGAATCCGGCCTGGAGCGTCGATGGTCAATGGATCGCCTTTCTGACCCCGCGAGCCGGCCCCAAATCGAACCTCTGGCGGATCCCGGTCGACGGTGGTGAAGCCGAACAGATCACCGACGAAAAGGGAGGGCTGACGGCCTTTCAATGGTCACCCGACGGTTCGCAGATCGCCTTCCTGATGACCGATCCCAAGTCGGATGCTGAAGAAAAAGCCGAGCGCGAAAAGCGCGATGCCTTCGTCGTCAACGAGAATCAGAAACGGTCGCGGCTGTACGTCGTCCCGATCGCGGCGAATGCCGAAGGAAAACGGCCGGTGCGCAGGCTCACAGGGGGCGACCTGCACGTGGGGGGCCTGCTGGGGGGCAGGAACTTTGACTGGTCTCCCGACGGAAAGACGATCGTCTTCACGCACCAGCCGACCCCCCTGGTGGACGACTGGCAGAAGACCGACTTGTCGATCGTCGAACTGGCGACGGCCCGCGTCACGCCCGTAATGGCCACTGAGGCGGCTGAAACGCAACCCGTGTTCTCTCCCGACGGTAAGCTCATCGCCTACACTGCCAGCGAAACGCCCCCGCAATGGGCATTTGCCTCACGCGTCTTCGTCGTGAAGCCCAATGGCCAGGATCCGCGCCCGCTGGCCGAGACGTTTGATCTCAAGCCGGCGATCGTCGGCTGGTCGAAATCCGGCGACAGCGTCCTGGTTTCGGAAGTGCAGCGGACGATGAATCGTTTCGGTGCCCTGCCGCTGGATGGCGCGCCGCACGTCGAATTGTCGCCCCCCGGATTGATGGTCGAGCAGCCGGCCGTCAACAGCCAGCACACGCACGTCGGTTTCATTTCGGAGTCGCCCGATCGGGCTCCTGAGGTGTTTTTGAGTTCATTGACAGCGTTCAAGCCCCAGCCGGTCAGCGCGGTGCAGGAGCTGCCGAATCTGCCGATCGGCAAGACGACGCCGATCCAGTGGAAGTCGACCGACAACCGCGAGGTCGAGGGTCTGCTCACACTGCCGGTCGGTTACCATCCGGGCGAGAAGGTCCCCTTGCTGGTCATCGTCCACGGCGGGCCGACTGGTGTGTTCATTGAGAATTGCATCATCGGCCGCGGAACATATCCTGTCGCCGTGTTTGCCTCGAAAGGCTACGCCGTGCTGCGTTGCAACGTGCGTGGGTCCAGCGGCTACGGCAAGGAATTCCGCTATGCCAACTACAACGACTGGGGAGGGGGCGATTTCCGCGACATCATGAGCGGCGTCGATTCGCTCATCGAACAGGGAATCGCCGATCCCGAGAGGCTGGGAGTCATGGGCTGGAGTTACGGCGGCTACATGACCTCGTGGATCATCACCCAGACCAAGCGGTTTAAAGCGGCCTCGGTCGGGGCCGGCGTCACCAATCTGATGTCGTTCACGGGGACCGCCGATATCAGCGATTTCATCCCCGACTACATGGGAGGCGAATACTGGGAGCAATTCGACCGCTGGCAGGCCCACTCGGCGATGTTCCACATCAAAGGGGTGACAACCCCCACTTTGATTCAGCATGGCGACAAGGATGTGCGCGTCCCCATTTCACAGGGGTACGAACTGCACAACGCCCTGAAGCGCCAGGGAACGACCGTCAAGATGGTGGTCTATCCGCGGCAGCCGCATGGCCTGCAGGAACCCAAGTTACAGCTCGATGCCATGCAGCGCAACGTGGAATGGTTCGATCACTGGCTGGGCAAGAACGGCAAGACATGAACCAGAATCGGACGGTCGACTGGTATTATCACCGCCGCGGGTGCGTCACCTGCCAGCGGACCGATGCGTTTCTCAGAGAATGCTCGGCATTGATCGCCGAACAGGTCGACGCGCGAAAGGATCGCATCAGCCCGGCCGAGGCCGTGCGCCTGGCGCGCCAGGCGCGGCACGTATTTGTCGCCAAGGGAAAGAAGGTCCTGCACTTCGACATGCAGGCCGATCCCCCTTCCGACGCAGAGCTCAAACAACATCTGATCGGCCCCTCGGGAAACCTGCGCGCCCCGACGGCCCGTTCGGGAGACCGGATGTTTGTCGGGTTTCACCCCGACGAGTATGTCGGCGGGCTCTGGGGAAATTAGGGAGAATCCCCCTTGCATCCCTGATTGAATTTCGGTTACAACTCCCGGCGGAAAGGATGCCACGATGAGTTTGCCGACTCTGGGGGACATAGCGCTGCGCGTCGGGGGGGAAGTGCAGGGGGACGGATCGCTGGCGATCGACGGATTGGCCGCTATCCACAACGCCGGCCCGCACGACCTGACGTTCGTCAGCGACGAGAAGAACCTGCGGCTGCTGGCCCAATCACGAGCCGGCGCCTGCCTCGTGAGTCTCAAGGAACGCGGCAGCCGATTTCTGGCACAAACCACGGCGGCTCTCGTGTATGTCGATGATCCCCAGGACGCGTTCATCGATCTGATGCAGGAGTTCCGGCCTGAAAGGCCGGGACCGACGGTCGGCATCTCACCGCAGGCCACGATCAGCCCAACCGCCGTGTTCGGGGCAGATTGCCAGGTTTTCGCGGGCGCCTACGTCGATGACGATGCGGCGATCGGCAGCCGCTGTGTGCTCTATCCCGGCGTGTACGTCGGGCGCAATTGCCGGATCGGCGATGACTGCACACTGCATCCGCACGTCGTCCTTTATGCCGACGTGCAACTGGGCCGGCGGGTGATCATCCACGCCTCGGCGGTGATTGGAGCCGACGGTTTCGGATATCGGTTTCGCAGCGGGCGGTTCGAAAAGACGCCGCAGCGCGGCTCGGTCGAAATCGGGGATGACTGCGAAATCGGGGCCTGCACGACGATCGACCGCGGCATGATCGGCGCCACAGTGATCGGCGAAGGGACGAAGCTCGACAACCTGGTGATGATCGGGCACAACTGCGAACTGGGGCGGCACAACGCATTTGCCTCGCAGGTGGGCCTGGCCGGTTCGGTCAAAACCGATGACTACGTGCGCTGCGCGGGGCAGGTCGGCATCGCCGATCATCTGCACCTGGGGCGGGGCAGCACCCTGGGGGCGAAATCGGCGGTGCACACCGACGTTCCGGACGGAGCGACTTACATTGGCTATCCGGCCCGCCCCGAAGGGGAACAGTTACGAGTCCTGATGCTGACTGGCAAGCTGCCCGAGATGCGCAAGTCGCTGCGCGAACTGGAATCGCGCGTCGAGGAACTCAGCCGGCTCGTTGAGCAGGCTGCCAATCAGAGTGCCGAAAACTGACGGAACGGCTTGAGTCTTCATGGACGAACATCGGTCTCTTCAAGGTGCATTCGATCGACCGCTGGGCCTTCTGGCCGGCAGCGGGCGGTTCCCGATCGCGTTCGCGCAGGCCGCGCGGCGCCAGGGGCATCGGATCTTCTGCATCGGGATCGAGGGAATGGCGTCGGACGAACTCGCGCAGCATTGCGACGAATTCGTCACGGCGGGCCTGGCACGGATCGGCCGGGGCATCCGGCTGTTCCACCGCGCCGGCGTCCAGAAGATCATCATGGCCGGCAAGATCGAAAAAACGGTGCTCGTCCGGCGGTTTCTCTTCTGGCGCGTGCTCCCCGACTGGCGGACCATGCACATGTGGCTGCGCTACGCCACCCGCGACAAAAAAGACGACACCCTGCTGCTCGCAGTGATTCGCGAATTCGAACGGGATCAACTGACTTTCGACTCAGCCCTCCAGTACTGCTCGGAGCTGCTCGTGCAACACGGATTCCTGACCCGCCGTCGCCCCACGCCGTCGCAATGGAAAGACATCAACTTCGGCTGGGAACTCGCCAAGGAAATGGGTCGCCTTGACGTCGGCCAGAGCGTGATGGTTCGCGAGATGGCCGTCCTGGCGGTCGAGGCAATCGAAGGGACCGACAACTGCATCCGCCGCGCCGGCGAACTGTGCCGCAAAGGGGGCTTCACCGTCGTCAAGGTTGCCAAGCCGCAGCAGGACATGCGGTTCGACGTCCCCGCCATCGGCATGCAGACGATTCACACGATGCACGAATCCGGCGCCAAAGTGCTGGCGATCGAAAGCGACAAGACAATCATGCTCGACCAGGAGGACGTTTTGCGTCTGGCCGAACAGTATGGAATTTCCATCGTGGCGCTCAACGCCGAAGAAATGCAGTTGCGCCTATCCGCATAAAGGAGAACAAGACGGTTCCGGCAGGTTCCGACCCCGGGGGAAACCAAAAGTAGAAGTGTGTTCAGGCCGTCCCGCATGGCCTGAAAAGACTGGAAGACCTGAGAGACCTTCCCGTTGCACATAGATCCTACCAAAAAGTTCACTTCCCCTATCCCCTCTGTCCCCCAAATGGAACCCCGCCGGGACCGTCTTTCGTTTTACTCACTGGCACAAGCTGCAAGTGCCGGCTGAGAGCGCAGGTTGATTCGTCGTAAGTTGCCAAACGCGGCGAAGTCCCAGCGCCCGGCGCCTGCCTCTCAATTCCCGAGTTTTTGAACTCCGGAATGAATAATCTCAGTGTGAATAATTCGGGAACTTGCGCGCATTAAAAACGGCGCGCGTTCTGCGGCCACAATCTGGTGATCGCCATCGGGTTGCGGCGATGCTCGAGCTCAGGCGCGGCGCGCGCCAGAAACGGCGCTGCGAGCGATCGGTTTTGCCTCAACCTTTTGTGTCGCAATGGGCAGCGTCGTGAAGAGCGTTATTCATCTCAAAGAAAACTTTATTCATTCGGTTTCACTGATCTGAACGCAAGATATTGTTGCGCGATGGGTTCTGTTGGAATTCGAGAAAAAACGACCCAATTCGGCGCGATTTGCGCGTCACCGACTTACGTCGAAACTGCCTCGCTGCACGTCATCGAGTTGCGAACATCGGTGCTGCCTGGATGCACCACTGGCGTTCTTTCAGAGACTGCCGCGTAGCTCGGAGCGGGCGCTGACTTCTAGCCTCGCGACTTTGCCTTTCGAGGCCGGCCCCCTTTGGCGCCGTTGCGCCGCGCGGCGCGCGATTTCGCCGCCGACTTGGCGCGTCCGCCGGCCCGGCCGATTTCCGCCATCCAGGTCCGCGTGCCGAAGATTCCCGCCAGGAGACCCGCGACTGAAAACTGGACGTCTAACTTCGGCCAGGAAACAGTTGTCCCCGGACCGAGAATTTGCGCCTCAGTCAGCTCAGTCGGCGAGGCGCCGCGCAGCCCCTCGGCCAATTCCGGAGGCACCAGCAAAGTGCAACCATTATCGAGTTCAAGCACGAGCTTCCGAGTCCGCCGGTCATAGCATACGGCAGCGGCACGCGGCTCGCGAGCAAGATACTCCTCGCCGCGTTGGGTCGCCTTTGCGAATTGGCGTTCAAATTCGACATTCTTCATGTCCGCGAGTCTCCCTATTTCGACTTTCCGATTCAAGCGAATATGAGTACTTCGATTCGTTTCAGGTTCACGACGCGAACGGTGTCGAATCTTGTCGCTGCGCGACCCACCCGCCCTGCGGGACGGGTGGGCCACCCAGGCAATTTCTTCGTCCGTCAGGTTGCCGGGATATAGAATGGCGAGCCGGCGCGGATTTCGTACAATAGTTCAGGTTCCGTTCAGCCAGCGTGCACTTGACCCCGACTGACGTTTTCGTGCAACGAATCGCGTCGGCTGGGAATGAATCTGAAAGGACTGTGCGATGAGCGAAGTTCGCCTGGTGGTTCGCGAGGCCGAGCGCGATTGGTCGGGGACGATTCATGGAAGTTGCGCCGATCGGGCCATCGCCGCCCTCAGTGCCGACCCCGTCACGCTGGACGAACTCGAAGTTGCCGTCGGGCGATTTGAAAAACCGACTCCCGGCAGCCGCTTCTTCCTGAATCTCCGGCAGAGCTCACGCGACGAGCCGTACGACGCGGGTCTGGTCGTGATCGACCTCGTCGCGCGCTTAGTCGTCGTGGATTCGACCTACTCGGATCCCGAACGGGAAGGGGTGGTCGACTATCACGATGGTAACTGTTGCACCCAAACTGGTCTCCGGTATCACCTGGCTGACGACTGGCTGTTCTCCCGTGATGGCGATCACTGGCAGCATCTTGCCGAAAGACGCCGCAAAGAGAGAGCTGCGCAACCGGTTCGGGACAATCGCCAGGTGTTCTATGGCCGGCCACTTGTGGAATTTATCGCGCGGGAATGCTTTGCCACCTTCGCCCGGCGTGACGAAATCGCCGCTGCGGTCCGTGAAGAACGGGCTCTCCGGGAACAACAGCGCCAGGCCGACAAGGCCGTCGCTCCCCTCAATCTCGCTTACGAAACGGAATGCGACAGCGAGGACGCACCGCAGGCCGCCGCCGAGGATTTCGAGTCGAGCACTGCCGACGACGCTGTAGCCGAGTTTTCTCGGCGCGAAGCCACCGATATCGATTTGTACTACGACAGTCTCAAAGACATCCACGCCGCCTGGCTCCTGACGCCGCGCGACGATCTGGGGGGGCTCTGCCCGCGCGAAGTGGCGCAGGAGCGCCGCAAGCATTTGACCTGGGACCTGGAGGATCGCTGGCTCCAGTGGTCGGCCCTGCACGAATGCCCTCCCCGCCTCCCCGAGTCGTCGCAGGCCTTTCGGTACGCCGGATTCGGCATTCACGAATTGGTTAAGTACTACGATCTGGTTCGCGAGATACTCTGGTCGTGCTGGAACGAGCTCACACGTTTGGCCGAAGCGCCGGGAGGGCAGGAGCGACTTGCCTTATTCATGGTCGGCGATTTCCTCACCACCGAAGTTCCGCGCCTGGAAGCGGTTCGGGAAGCCTGGCTCGACGAGCCCGATCCCGAATGCCACGGACGGACGCCCCGTTCCATCATCGAACGGGAACGCGCCCGGCTGCCCGAAGTGATGAGCTCTCGCGAAGCGATCCATGATCCCGACTGTCCCTGTTGCCAGATGATGGCCGACATGCCGGGGCCGGCGTTCTGGCATCTCGACGGCTGCAACATGGATGACGAGTTCGCGTTCGACATTTACTGCCGCACCCGCGAGGACTGGGATGCCGAACGCCGCCGCTGGGCTGAGCAAGCGAGAAGATTCGGCGCCGAGCGAGCCGAACGCGAACGCCTGGGGGTGACGGATTCCAGTCGCGGCGATGAGGAGCCCAATGGCGTCTGGTCGCGCAGCTTTGCCGTCGGCGAGACTGCCGACGTGCCGCTGGGGGTTCGCGTGTTCGGCGTCGGCTGTCAGCTCGCCGAATTGATCGTCGGCCTGCGCGGAAGTTTCGATCGGGAGAACACGCCCCCCGCAGCGCAACAGCAGATCGACCAGCTCAACCGCGACTTCGGCAACCTCCGCGAAATCCTGCAAAACACGGAATCGTCTCTGGCAGGTGCGCTGATCGACCCGGTTCTGCACCGCTTCACCGAAACGCTGGAGAGCGTCGCGACGGCCCGCCCCGACGTCGCGACTGAGTGTGAATCCCTCACGAACGATCTCCAGGAGCTCTTGAACCCTCCCGAGCCGGAAGAGCCCTGGGATTCTGACGACTCCGAACTCCCATTTTGAAGGTGCGTCCCGGGACAGAGTCAATCGCGGCCCCAACTGGGGCCCCAATTCTCCGTTCTCCCCCGGCTCCGCGTGAGATTGACAACCCCTGAACCGTCGGCCTGCATGATGCAAATGTCCATCGGACCGGGGCGCTCCCGTTGGTCAGATCTGGTGAACACGAGCCAGTTGCCGTCAGGGGACCAGGCCGGCTCGGAATCGCGGGCGCCGTGCTTCGTCAGGTTGACAAACTTCGATCCGTCCAGATTCATGACGCCAACCTCGGCGTTCTCAAGGTCGCGTCCCGTCATGAACGCGATCCGCTTTCCATCGGGGGCAACTGCCGGAAGTTGGTCCTTTTCCGGGTGCTGGGTGAGATTCGTCGGATTCGATCCATCTGCGTTCATCGCGTAGATTTCCCGATTTCCGTCGCGCGTGGTCTCGAAGAAGATGCGGCGCCCATCGGTTGAGAAGCAGGGAAACCAGTTGTAACTGTCACCGGAAGTCAATTGGCGCTGGCCAGTACCATCGGCCGACATCACGCAGATCTGCGAACTCTTCCGCCCGCCGGGATAGGCACAAAAGGCAATCGTCTTCGCATCGGGAGACCAGGCCGGGTGTTCGTAATCTTCTGCCATGCCGGCATCGGGGGTCAGGCAAATCTCGTTCTTGCCGTCTGAGTCGCGAACATAGATGCGCACTCTGTCGGCGCGGATCGCCGAGAACGCAATGCGCTTGCCATCGGGCGACCAGGCGGGCGAATCCTCTCCAGGATCGCCCACCTCAGCGGTCAATCGCCTGCGACCGGAACCATCGGGCCTCATAATCCAGATCTTGCGACGTCGCGGGTCCCCGAAGTCGCCCGAGACGAAGGCGATTTTTCCTTCGGGGCGCGGTGGAGCGGCGAAAGCCGTGACGGAAATGGCCAATCCGACCATCCCGGCGGCCAGCCCCACGAATTTTCGGCGTGAGAACTCCGCTGAATGTTCCCTCATTCCGAACTTCATGCTGACCTCCGTAGTCGAACCGGCGGACAGGAATCTGTGTGGCGCTGCCGACGATGATACCCGACCGACGGGCATTGTGCTCTCTAGAGAGACTGCGCCCGACCCCGTCGCGCAACCGAAATCTCTGCGATTCCCGGAATACACGAACTCGCACGGCACCGCGCTTCCCGCGTCCGGACAGACTGGCGGGCGAACAGCCAGATCCGCGCCGCCTGCTATTCCACGAGGTCTTCGGGGTCGCTCACGCGCGCTTCCGATTCGGCGCCGGGGGCTTTTTCTGATTCGTCGGCGAAAGGGGCTTCGGAAAATCGCGGGGTCTCGTCGAGTTCCTGGGTCCGGCCGTTCGGGGTCACATTCGGCGTGACGGGGCTCGGCCCCAGGTGGACGCGGAATTTCTCTCCGGCAAAGGCCAACTGGTCTCCGGGGAGCAGCGCCCCGCGAATGATTCGCTGACCGTTGACTTTCGTCCCGTTGGTGCTGTCGAGATCGCGGACGAACAGCAGGCCGTCGGTCTTCGCGAGCACGCAATGGATCTTCGAGACGCTCTTGCGGTCGAGAACGATATCGCAGTGCTCTGGCTGTCGTCCGACGATCGTCACGTCTTTCTGGATGGTAATCGGCACACCACCTGCGACGGGAACGAGCTGCGCAATCATGAGGCGGCCTTTAAGAGAGACTTCGGACGGGTAGTCGCCGGCACCCGCCTGATCGGCGGCCGCGCGACGACTCCCTAATTACTGTGTGCGGTCTGGCGGTCGCTGTCAAGACGGGAGTTCGCCCGCCCAGCGTTCCGGCGTCTGCCAGCACTGAATTATCCGGCAAATCTGATACGCCTGATCAATTCCGCCTTGGTTGCAGGTCGTGCCCGGTTCGCTATACTTGACCCCTTCCCGACAAATTCCGGGCTCGTGGTGGAATTGGCAGACACACCAGCTTGAGGGGCTGGCGCTGGCAACAGCATGCAGGTTCAACTCCTGTCGAGCCCATTAAATTCGATATGGCACAGCACGACCTGGTTCCGAAGGCGACGACGGGACAGCCGGGACCACGAGCGACCACTTCTCCCGGCTCTCCGGATTTCAGCGCGCCCGAATCAGTCCTGGTTCTCGATTTCGGCGGGCAGACGGCGCAGTTGATCGCCCGGCGGGTACGCGAGCAAAACGTCTTTTGCCAGCTCGTGCGGCCCGACCTGTCGGCCGAGCGGATCCGCGAACTGGCTCCCCGCGGGCTGATTCTCTCGGGAGGGCCGGCCAGCGTCTACGAAGAAGGGGCGCCACTCCCCGACCCGCGAATTTTCGACCTGGGGATTCCCATTCTGGGGATCTGCTACGGCATGCACGCCGCGTGCCGGGCGCTGGGGAATGAAGTTTCCCCCGGTCGGCACCGCGAATTCGGCCGGACCGAGTGCCGCGTCCTCGATGCGGGCGATCTGTTCCACGGAGTCCCCACCGAATTCGTCGTCTGGATGAGCCACGGCGACCAGGTGCAGAATCTGTCGTCGCAGTGGACGGCGCTGGCCAGCACGATCGACTGCCCGGCGGCAGCCGTCCGCCACCACTCCCGAGCGATTTACTGCCTCCAGTTCCATCCCGAAGTCACCCACACCCAGTTCGGCGGGACGCTGCTCGGGAATTTCGTACGCCAGATCTGCGGCTGCAAAGGGACCTGGAAAATGAGCTCGTTCATCGAGCACCAGGTGCGGACGCTGCGCGAGCGCGTCGGGAACAATCGCGTGATCTGCGGCCTGTCGGGGGGGGTCGATTCGTCGGTCGTTGCCGCGCTCTTGGTCAAAGCGATCGGGCCGCAACTCTCGTGCATCTTTGTTGACAATGGGCTCTTACGCGGCGGCGAGAAAGAAGCGGTGCGGCAGAGCTTCGGCGAGCATTTTCGGACCGATCTGCACGTCGTCGACGCCAGCGAGCGCTTTCTCTCGGAATTGAGCGGCGTCGTCGAACCGCAGGCAAAGCGCAAAATCATCGGCCGCGTATTCATCGAAGTCTTCCGCCACGAAGCCAGGTCGATTCCTGATGCCAAATTCCTGGCCCAGGGAACCCTGTATCCCGACGTCATCGAAAGCGGCGCCAGCATCGACGGTCCGGCGGCGGCCATCAAGTACCATCACAATGTGGGCGGGCTGCCCGCGGAACTCGGATTCGAGCTGATTGAACCGCTGCGGGACCTGTTCAAAGACGAAGTCCGCACGCTGGGGCTGGAACTCGGCCTGCCCGACGACATGATCTGGCGGCATCCCTTTCCCGGTCCGGGGCTGGCGGTACGGTGCCTCGGCGAGCTCAAGCCGGAACGGCTCGAAGTCCTGCGTCAAGCCGACGCGATCGTCATCGACGAACTGCGCAAAGCCGGCCTCTACCGCCGGGTGCAGCAGGCATTCGCCGTGCTGCTCCCCGTGCAGACCGTCGGCGTGATGGGGGACTTCAGGACGTACGCAGAAGTGATCGCCGTGCGGGCGATCGAAACCGAAGACTTCATGACGGCCGACTGGTACCCGCTCCCGTTTGAAGTGCTGCGGACGATTTCGACGCGGATCACCAACACGGTCCGGGGTGTGAGCCGGGTCGTTTACGACGTCAGCAGCAAGCCGCCGAGTACAATTGAGTGGGAATAGGCAGGTGTGCACTGCAAGCAACGCGGAGGCTCATATCATCGTCGAAAAGAAAACCCCATCCGATTCGGCCTTCATGGTGCGATCGATTGTTTAACCCCGAGCCAGCGGCGAGGCCCCAGCCTGAAAGGGCGTCGCCGCTGGCTCCGGGTTAAACGATCGCTCTTTCGGTCACGCCCCAAAAGTTCGTCAGTCCGCAGAGGCGAGCGAGAAGGTATTCCATGTCTGTCGATGAAAATGTCCAGGTCAACCTCGGCGAGCGCAGTTACGAAATTGCGATTGTCACCGAGGAACTGCCGGCCTTCGCCGAGCGGCTGACGCGCTGGATCGCCGTCCGCGGATTGAAGGCCGGCGCGGCGCCGAAGGTGCTGATTGTCACCGACGGGCACGTCTGCCACCAGCACGCGGCGGCGGTCGGAGCCAGCCTGCATCTGGCCGGGTTCAACTGCGAGATGGCTGTCCTCGAACCGGGCGAACAGACGAAGTCGCTCGACTCGGCCTCGGCGCTGTACGATCGGCTCGTGGCAATGCACGCCGACCGGCACACGATTGTGATCGCGGTCGGTGGGGGAGTGATCGGCGATCTGGCAGGCTTCGTCGCCGCGACATACGCGCGGGGCATTCCGTTCGTACAGGTCCCCACGACGCTGCTGGCCCAGGTCGACAGCTCGGTCGGCGGCAAAGTGGGGATCAACCACACGCAGGGGAAGAACCTGATCGGCGCGTTCCATCAGCCGCTGGGCGTCTTTCTCGATACATTCGTCCTCGCCACACTCCCCTTGCGCGATTACCGGTCGGGTCTGGCCGAGGTGGTCAAGTACGGCGTGATTCTCGACGTCGCGTTTTTCGAGTACCTCGAAGCGCACCTGGCGGGGCTCAACGCCCGTTCTGGCGAGGTCCTCAGGCACGTCGTCGCCCGCAGTTGCCAGCTCAAAGCCGACGTCGTCGAACGCGACGAATTTGAACTCACCGGCCTGAGGGCTGTCCTCAACTACGGTCACACGTTTGCCCACGTCTTTGAAGCGCTGTGCGGATACGGTGAACTGCTGCACGGCGAAGCGGTCGCCATCGGCATGGTGTACGCCGCCCGGCTGGCGCGCAAACTGGGGCGGATTGACGATTCGATCGTCACCCGGCAGGCGAATCTGCTCACCGCGCTGGGACTGCCGACGCGGCTCCCCGACCCGTCCCGGCTGTCCACGGCGGACCTGCTGGACCGGATGCGACTCGACAAGAAATCCGCCGGCGGCAAGCTGCGGTTCGTCCTGCCGACCAAGCTGGGGCACGTCGAACTCGTTGACGGCGTCGGCGAGGCCGACGTTGTGGCGGTGATTGAAGCCGAGCGGGCGTAAACGCCGCATTTGGGGAGGCGCGCCGTCCGCGAGATCGGCCCGAAGGGCCAGCACCATGACAGCCCAGGGCACCGCCCTGGGTTCTCGGTTCATCCCCACCATGCGCAGCCCTGAAAGGGCGAAACAGAAGTCACCGCACAATGATGCGCCCGCAGACGGTTGGAATGACGGACCCCGCACGAATGTCGGACGCCGTTCGTTATTCCGCCCTTTCAGGGCTGTCGTTCTTTGGCGTGATCGGTTACCCAGGGCGATGCCCTGGGCTGAAACGTTAGCGCCTTTCAGGCGGAGTGTGTCATGGTAGTCAATGTCGTCACCTGGGCACCCGCTTGCTGATTGGGTGTTTGAAACATCCCCTCGATCGAGGCTCTCGATCCTCGCTACCACGCCCGCCCTTCGAGTTCGAGGACGCCGTCATCAAGCAACTTCTGGGCGCGGGCTTCGAGCGCGGTTCGCAGGGTCGCTTCCTTGACCCCCAGCCCCTCGATCGGGATCGCCTCCAAGACTCGCGCTGCGTAACTGGGGCGCTGCTGCTCTTCGATCAGGATCTGCGCCAGCCGCAGGCGGACCGGGATCTCCCGCTTCTGGAAACGCTTCAGGTAGTCTTCGAGCAGGGGAACAGCTTCGCGCCAGCGCTTCTCGGAACAGAGCAACTCGGCAAACTGCAAGAGTTCCTTTTCGGGAAGTTCCCAGCGCTCGCAGAGATGCACTGTCTTCTGGTACAGCGCCAAGGCTGCAGTTCCTTTCCGAGCTCCCAGCAGGCGCCGCAGCGGGTCGAGCGCCTTCTGCCGGCGCTCGTTGACCGTGACGACCGGTCGATCTTCGGATTCTGGCTCTTCGTCATCCGTATCGATGGAGTTCTCCCGGCGGATCTTTTTCCTGGCTCCGCCGCTTCGCGTGTGACGCCCCGCCAGAACCGAATACAGGTCCCAGCCTTCGCAATCGACGAGATCGAGTTTCAGCATCAGCGTTCCCAGGCCAAACCCCAGCACGGCGCCAAAAGCATGAAACAATTCGCTCGAAACGGCGAATCCCCCCCAGAGCACCAGCAGCATTTGTTCGCCGATGTACAGAATCGCCAGCCACAGAATGCGGATTTCCAGCGTGAACGGGCGGAAGAAGAACCAGCAGAAGCAACTCATTTCGTTCTCGGGTGCCCAGACCAGGGCCATCGCCAGGATCCCGAAGATGACCGCCGAGGCGCCGAACGAGCCTCCTTCCGAAAACCAGAACGTCAGCGACTGCTCGGCGGCGTTCTGGACGATGGCCAGCCCGAAGTACGCGAGCAGAAACCGCCACCAGCCGAGTTTGCCTTCGACGACCAGCCCGAAGGCCCACAAAAAAATCATGTTACCGAGCAGGTGTCCGAAACCGCCGTGAATGAACGCGCTCGTCACCCATTGCAGGGGATGCAGCCCCTGGCCATAGACGAGAATCCAGCTCTCGATCCCCTCCAGGTCATCACCGGCGGCAAGCAAGCCGGCGAAAACGGC